>Ga0073932_1000241_pt1 | contig 143385 bp, 96 predicted proteins | sample DewCreD2012metaG_FD_76967 | JGI IMG/M metagenome (GOLD analysis project Ga0073932, IMG submission 76967) | Hot spring sediment bacterial and archeal communities from British Columbia, Canada, to study Microbial Dark Matter (Phase II) - Dewar... ...
CAATTCGTCACTCGAATTCTCACTCCGCCACGGCTACCTCCGCGACACAGCCGCCGCAATGGAAACGGCCCAGATCTACGTCATCACGGCGAAATCATGCGGCCCGACTTTCACCGAAGAGCCAGAATTCCGCCCCCTCGGTCTGCTCGCCACGAAACGGAGGCGCTAGCGATGCGCGCGAAATCCAGGCTGAGGCGCCAGCCTCGTCAGATCTCGACCACCGCCTGGAGCCACAGCTCGTGGCGCTGGTCGTCGAAGCCGTCGTCGGTCGGCGTGAGGGGCGTCTGGGAGGCGTTGAACAGGTAGTTCAGACGAATCTGCGAGTGCAGCCCCTCCAGGAAGAAGTGCGGGCCGACCGTGACCCGCAGCGTGTCGTTGTCGTCGTTGTCGATGTCCCCGTCCCAGTAGTCCAGGCGCGCGATGAGCTCGAAGTCGGCGCCGGCGCCGAGCAGGTCCTTGAACAGGTAGCCGGCGTGGAACCAGCCGCCCAGCCCGTCGGTCGTCGCCTCGGCGCGCGTGCCGCTGCCGGTGTCGAGGGTCCGGACCGTCGAATGCCGGTAGGCGAACTCGCCCATCAGCTTCAGCCCCTCGATCATCGTGAACTCGGCCTCGAACACCGCGAAGTAGTTCGAGTCGTTCTCCAACGTCGGGTCGGTGGCGGAAACGGCGAAGAAGTTGCCTTCGGAATTGAGCGAGGCGGGGAAGCCGGCCCAGAAGTCGCCCGCGAACAACAATCCCTCGACCGGCTTGACCTGCACGCGCGCAAAGTAGTCCTTCGGGTCGTTCTCGTCGCCGAAATTGGCGAAGGTGAAGCGCGCGAGGTCCGGGTTGCGCTGGAAGCCGTTGAAGACGCCGAAATCGAGCTGCAGGACCGGCGTCAGCTTCTGCGTCACGAACAGCCCGACCATCCGCCCCGTGTTGCTGGGCGGCGAGAACGGCTGCCGGCGGTCGCCCTGAGGCGCGTTGAACAGGTACAGCGGGTAGTTGATCGCATCGAGGCGCGAGACGAGCCGCGGCAGGACCAACGTGAACGGCGGCAGCGTCCGGCCCACCGTGATCGCCGTCGAGATGCCTTCGCCCTCCGGGATGACGTAGCTCATCTTCGCGTCGAGCACGAACTCGGGGTTCGTGGCGTCGCCCTGGAACGCGTAGGTCAGGTTCGGGCTGAGCAGGTTGCCCTTGAGGATGATCCGCGCCCGCTGGAGCTGGAAGTCGTAATGGTTGTTGAGGAAGAAATCGTCCGAGTCGTTGACCGTGCCGTCCGCGTTGCGGTCGAAGTCCGAGCCGTCGAAACGAGCGCCGAACAGCGTCTGCAAGATCGCCGCCACCGTGAGCGAACCGTAGTTCGAGCTGATCACCGTCTGGCCGGGCTCCGCGGCCCGGACCGGCGCCGCGGCGGCAAGACCGCAGGCCGCAACAAGAGCAACAATCGAACGCATCATCGTTCTGTTCCTCCTTCCCGGGCTGATTCCACCCGCCCGCCGGCCGCGAGCCCCCGTCCTAGAGTCGGAGGAACTCGTCCGGCCGGACCAGTTCGAGGTCGCTGACATACCACCGATCGGCGGTGCGACGGAAGAGGACGCGGATCGGCTGGCGGTACGGCCGCCCGGCCTCCTCGAACCGCAGCTCGGCCGAGGCCCGCGCCCGGTCGCCCTCCACGGTCACGTCGTCCTCCTCGATGCGGATCCGCAGCGTGGGCGCGCCGGACCAGCCGGACCATTGTCGGGCCAGCGCGCGCAACCGGTCCTCCTCCCCGGCGCCGAACGAGTACAACTCGCCCCAACCCCGGGCCTGAAAGCCGAACTCCGCCAGCCGCACCTCTGCGAGGATCGCCTCGACGTCGCGCTCGCGGGCGCGCGCGACGAGCCGCTCGAGCTGCTCGACGATCCGCTCCTCGTCGGAGACGACCAGCCGGTCGACGACGCGGCAGACGAGGTACCCGAGGCCGAAGACCGCGACGGCGATGCCGAGGTAGTGCCAGCGGGAGAGCCGGAAGTCCCGCGCCGGGCGGTCCGCCGGCGGCGTCCCGCGCGGCGGCGCGACGACCCGGCCCGGTGCGGCTGTCCGTGGCGGCACCCGTTCCCCTCCCGCCGGCGCCCGGGAGCGCCGCTCAGACCGTCACCACCTCGCGGTACTCGCCGAACACCTTGCGCAACACGCCGGAGATCTCGCCGATCGAAGCTAGCGCCTCCACGGCCCCCAGCACCTGCGGCATCAGCTCGCCCTGCGGGTCGCGGGCCGCCGCCTCCAACCGCTCCAGGGCCGCCGCCCAGGCCCGCGCGTCGCGCCGGGCGCGGACGGCCCGCAGCCGCTCCACCTGCTCGTGCTCGATCTTCGGGTCGATCCGCAGCGTCCTGGGCTTCGGCGCGTCGGAGACGAAGTCGTTGACGCCGACGACCGTCCGCAACCCGCTCTCCACCTGGAGCTGGAACGCGTAGCTCGTGTTCTGGATCTCCCGCTGGACGTAGCCGGCCTCGATCGCGGCCACCATCCCCCCCAACTCGTCGATCTTGCGCAGGTACTCCCGCGCCCCGCGCTCGATGCGGTCGGTGAGCGCCTCGACGAGGTAGCTGCCGGCGAGCGGATCGACGACGTCGGCGACCCCGGTCTCGTAGGCCACGATCTGCTGGGTCCGCAGCGCGAGCGTCACCGCCTCCTGGGTCGGCAGCGACAGCGCCTCGTCGAAGGAGTTGGTGTGCAGCGACTGGGTGCCGCCGAGGACCGCGGCCAGGGCCTGGAAAGCCACGCGGACCGCGTTGTTCAGCGGCTGCTGGGCGGTCAGCGTGCAGCCGCCGGTCTGGGTGTGGAAACGCAGCGCCAACGCCCGCGGGTTCGTCACGCCGAACCGCTCGGCCAGCAGCCGGGCCCACAGCCGACGGGCGGCCCGGAACTTCGCGACTTCCTCGAGCAGGTTGTTGTGCGCGGCGAAGAAGAACGAGAGCCGCTCGCCGAACGCATCGACCTGCAACCCCGCATCGATCGCCGCCTGCACGTAGGCCAGACCGTCCGCCAACGTGAAGGCGACCTCCTGGACCGCGTTGCACCCCGCCTCGCGCATGTGGTAGCCGCTGATCGAGATCACGTTCCACTTCGGCACGGACCGGCCGCACCAGGCGAAGATGTCGGTGATCAGCCGCATCGAGGGCCGCGGCGGGTGGATGTAGGTGCCCCGCGCCACGTACTCCTTCAGCACGTCGTTCTGGATCGTGCCACCGAGCGCCGCGGGGTCGATCCCCCGACGCCTCGCCGCCGCCACGTACATCGCCAGCAGCACGGCGGCCGTGGAGTTGATCGTCATCGAGGTCGTGACCTTGTCCAGCGGGATGCCGTCGAACAGCAGTTCGAGATCCTCCAGCGTGTCGATCGCCACCCCCACCCGCCCGACCTCCCCCTCGGCGTGCGGATCGTCCGAGTCGTACCCGGTCTGCGTCGGCAGGTCGAAAGCCACCGACAGGCCGGTCTGGCCCTGCTCGAGCAGGTAGCGGAAACGCTCGTTCGTCTCGCGGGCCGTGCCGAAACCGGCGTACTGGCGCATCGTCCACAGCCGGCCGCGGTACATGTTGGGCTGCACCCCCCGGGTGAACGGCGGCTCGCCCGGCAACCCGAGGTCCCGGAGCGGGTCGAGCCCCGCCGCGTCGAGATGCGTGTACAGCGGCGCGGCGTCCGTGCCGTCCGAGAACGCCGGCGCACGCTGGCGCGGCTTCGCCTTGGCCTCGACCTTCGCCAGCCGCTCCTTCCAGACCTCCCACCGCTTGCGGAAATCGTCGTGTTCCGTCATCTCGCGCTCCTGTTCGCGGGACGCGGCCCGCGCCCACCGCATCCCGGGACGATCAACCGGTCGTCTGCACCGTCTTCTTCTTGCGCAGGATCGCCAGCAGCCGGTCCGAAACCGCCGCCGCCACCACGCGGTAGCGCGCCAACTCGCCCCGCACGACCTCCGGCGCCTTCTCCGTCAGCACCACGAACACCCCCGCCACCCGGCCCCCGAGCAGCACGGGAACCAGCACGAGCTGCGGGGGGGGCGTCCGGCCCCCCTGCGGCCTCAGCGGCAGCGCCGCGACGTCCAGCACCCGGGCCTCGCCGTCCGCCAACGAACGATCGAGCGCCTCGAAGGCCCCGGGGCGCAACTCGCCGCCGTCCCCGTACAACGCCTTCCAGTGCTTCCCCGCTCGGTGCACGCGCAGCACCGCCTCGTGCCGCGTCACGAAGGCGGCGGGGCCGACCAATTCCTCGAGCGCGAACAGCGCGGAGGCCGTGACGGCGTCCCGGTCCTCCAGCTTCGCGATCCGCTCGCGCAACCGCTGCACCGCCTGCTCGGAGACGGGCAGCAGCCCCGGAAGGCCCGGCGAGGAGGGGGAGAAGGGACGCGAAACCACCAGCCGCGGCGTGCTGACACGCGGCCGGCCGGCCTCGCCCGGCGGCTGCGACGGCGCACGCGCCGGCGCCAGGGCGGCGGGAGCCGGCGGCGGGATCGCCGGTCCGGGCTGCCGAGTCGTCGCCGCGGGAGCCGGCGGCGGGATCGCCGGCCCGGGCTGCCGAGTCGTCGCCGCGGGAGCCGGCGGCGGAACCGCCGGCCCGGGCTTCGTCGCCGCCGTCCCGATCGGCAACGTCGTCGCGACGCTGCGCGCCGCCCCGGCGGTACCCGCCGGCGGCGGGATCGCCGGCCCGGGCTGCCGCGGCGGAGGCGAGACCGCCGGCGCCGCGGCGGGCGCGGCCTGCGGCGCCGGAACGTCCGGCAGCGGGCGCGCCGCGGCGGGCGCGCGATACTGGAACGCCGTGCCGGTCCGGGGGGGCGCGGCCTGGGGGATCGGCGGCGGCATGAACGGAACGGGCCGCGGTGCCGGAGTCTCGGCCGGCGTCGCCACCGGGGCCGAGCGGCGCAAGGGCGTCACCCGGGACTCCGCGTCCGCCTCCGCCGTCGCCGCGGGCGGCAGCGTCGCGAGCACCCTGGCCGGCGGAAGTTGCGCCCCCGCGACCGCCGCCTCCGCCGGCACCGGTCGGCTCGTGGGCGGCGTCGCCACGACCGTCGCTTCCTGCACCGCCGGCGGAACGTCCCCCGCGCCGACCGCCGGCACCGTCCGCTTCGTCTGCCGCTCGAGCCGCGCCAGGGCCGCCTCGATCTTCGCCAATTCCCCCGCGGCCGGCGGCTGCGACTTGCGCCGCCCCACGGTCAGATCGACCGGCACCTGGCTCAGATCCTCCGGCGAGTCCCCGACCGGCGCGCGCCGGCGGCGCAGCAGCGGGATCGCCGAGTCGACGTCGGCCTCGCCCGGAGCGAGCGAAACGGTCGCGGCGGTCAGCCCGGTGCCGGCACCGCCCGCGTAGCTCGGCGTCAGGATGTTGAAGTACCGGAGCAGCGCCCACGAGACCACGCTCTCCGGGGTCGCCAGCGGCGTGACCTTGCAGCGCGTGTGCCGCTCGATGGCCGCAATCGCCTCCGCATCCAGCGGGTCCGCCATCGCGACCGTGAGCTGGGCGCCCTGCAGCGCCACCGGGACCGCGCGGTACCGCTCGATCAGCGGTGTGGGCAACAGCCCCAGGGCGAACGAGGAGGCCCGGGCGAGCAGCGCCTGGTCGGCCACCCCGATGCCCGGCACGGCCCGCCGACAGGCCTCGACGATCTCCTCCTCCTTCATGTACCGGAGCCGCACCAGGTTGAGCCCCAGGCCGCCGCGCAGCTCCCGTTCGAGCTGCCGGGCCTCCGCAATCTGCGCGGGGGTGACCAGCCCCTGGGCGACAAGCGCCTGTTCGAGCGTCTGCATCCGTTCGTCCGACCTCGCGGGCGACACCGCCCGCCGGGCACCGGCTACTTTGGCCCCACCGGGCGCCGGGTGTCAACGAGCGGCCGCGCGCCCGAATCGCTCGGTCGCCGCCCTTCGCCCCGCCGGGGCGGGCGAGTCCCCGAAGGGGTTGCCGAGGGCGCGGGGTCGCCGGTACGATGTCCGGGTGAGAAGCGAACGGACCAGCGGGATCCCCTGGCGGGTCGTGGCGGTGCTGGCGCTGGCCGGGGGACTCGGAGCGTGCGGCCCGCGAACGGACACGAATACCCCGGGCGGCGAGCCGGACGCGACGGAACCGCACCAGGACCCCGCCCAGGCGGCGGCCGAGTGCGAACGCGCGTTCGCCGCAGCCCTGGCCGCGCGGACCGACCGGCTGCTCGCGGCGCTGGATGGCGGCGCCCTCCGAGCCGCGGCCCTCCGGGCGGCCCTGCAACGCATGGCGGGCGACGCGCGCCTGGCGGCCGCGGGACGCCGACTGGTCGATGCCCTCGCCGAACATCCGGTGGTCCGCCAGCAGATCACCGACGCGCTCGTGCAGTCCGCCGCCGATCCCGGAGCCCTCCTGTCGCTCGGCTCGGCGCTGCTCTCCGGCGGCGGAAACCTGCAGGACCGCGCGGAACGGGCGCTGGCCGGCGCGATCGGGGCGCTGGCCGAGGCGGCGCAGCGCGCGGCGCTGGCCGAACGGGTGCTGGCGCTGCCCGAGGTGCGGGCGCTGCTGCTGGAGCTGCTGCCCGACGCCCCGTTCGACGTCGCGATGCGCCCGGCCCGCCAGGCGCTGTCCGGCACCCGGGCGGCGCAGGACGCGCGCCTGCGGTGGATCGTTCCGGGGGACCCGGAGGCGACCCGGGAGGCCGCCGATCGCTGGGCCGCGCGGCCCGCCGGCATCGGCTGCCAGCCGGTGGTGCGCAGCTTCCCGCTGGGAGCCGCGGCGGCCGAACTGACGTCGGTCCGGGAACTGGTCGCCACCGCCGCCGAACGGCTGGCGGCCACGCCCGCCGTGCGCGAGGAAACCGTGGCCCTCGCGCGCGACCTGATGGCCGACGCCGGCTTTCGCCTCGCCCTCGACGAACTGCTGGTGCGCGTGCTGCGCGAGGAGTCGCACGATCGGCTCGTCGAAGCGGCCCTGCCCGTCCTGGGCTCGGAAGCGGTCCCGCGCGCGGCGGCCGCATGGGCCGCGCGCCTGGCACGCCGGCGCGCCGAACTGCCCGACCTCCGGGCCGACCTGGAACGCGTCGCCGCCGACCCGGAACTGGGCGACCTGCTGCTGCGCCTGCTGGACGTCCTGGTGCTCTCCGAAGGCTGCGTGGAACTCTAGCCCGCGCCGCGGACGACGCGCCGGACGACCCGCCGCCCCCGGCATCCTGCCGTGGCCGGTCGCCCCCTCAGGGCGCGGCGTCGGGATGCGCGGCCCGCAGGCGCCGCAGCGCCCCTTCGGGGTCGGCCAGGAACGCATCCCGGTGGTCGACGAGGCAGAACCACCAGGTCTGCCCCCCGTACTCGGCCGACGCCGCCGCCTCGGAACGCTTCAGCCGCACGCCGCAGAACGGATCCACCACGATCTCGTCCGCACCGCCCGCCTCGGTCGCGGGCGCCGTCGAGGCAGCCTCCGCGGCGGGCGCACCGTCGCGCGGCCCGCCCCGCCGGGAACAACCGGCGGCCGCCAGCACCGCGAGCAGCCCGAGCACGGCGAGCCGCGCTCGCCGGAGGACGACCAAGACCACGGCCCGTCCTCCGCCGGAACCGCGGAAGGGCAGGGTGGTTCTCATGACCTCGCCTCCCGGTGCTCGAGCACCCGTTGCAGGAAGGCTTCGACGCGCGTGGCGACGTGCGTGTCGCCCAGCCCGTCGTAGGTCAGGGTCAGCACCGGACGGCCCGGGTAGGCTTCGCGGAGCGGCCGAAACGCCGACTCGGAAAGCACGCCGACCATGCAGCCGTGGCAGACCACGGACAGCACGCCGAGCGCGCCGGCTTCGAGCTGCTCCACGGCCTTGGAGACGTTCAGCGCCAACATCGCCTCGACCGGCCGTCCGAGATACGGCCGGGCCAGGGCCACCGCCTCGCGGTAGGTCCGTTCCAGGCGCGGGAGCGGACCGAGGCGGCGGAGCGGCACAACGGTCCAGAGGCCGGAAAAACGCTGCCACGTCTCGAGCAGGACGCTGCGCAGGACGAACCGGTGGTCCCCGCTGCGCCGCCCGTCGTACACCCATTCGCCCGGCACGTAGGCGGCGATGTCGGTGATCGTCGGCGGCACCAGCACCCGGCAGCCGGCCTGCTCGATCGTCCGGACGAGGTGGCGATTGGCGGCGTCGTTGGCCCGGGTGAAGACGTCGCCGACCAGACCCACCGCCGGGCGCGGTTCGAGGGGCCGGCGCGGGATGGCGGCGAACAGCTCGACCGCCCGCTCGACCGCCGGACGAACCCGGCGGCGGGCGACACCGTCGCCGATCAGATCCGCGGCCTGCCGGCGCGCCCGGTCGGTCGCGCCGGCCTCCAACTCGAAGGGCCGCAGGTCCGCGGCCAGCTGGATCAGCGCCTCGAGGGCCGCGAGGCCCTGCCAGAAGGCGGCCAGCAGCGTCACGCCGGCCCCGGAGGTCAGCTCGCCGAAGTGGGGGTTGTAGATCACGAGATTCTCGGCGCCGAGCCGGCGCGCCGCGGACTCGAACCCGCGCCCGTACTGACCGAGCAGGCAGGCGCCTTCGCTGGCCGGGACGTAGAAGGCGAGCCGCGACGGGTCGGCGCCCGGCTCCTGCAGCGCGCGCACCAGGTCGCCCGTGAAGTAGGCGAACGGGTTGCACTCCTGGCCGCCCGCGAACTCCCGCCCCAACGCCAGGCTCGACTCGTCGATCTCCGGACCCAGCCGCGCGTCGAGACCCATCGCCTCGAGGAACCCGCGGAACACCGCCGCGGCGTCGCCGAAACGCGAAACCACGATCGTCCGGTCCCGCACGTCCTCGCGCCGGCCCGTCGTCCAGGGCGACCACCGCTCGAGCGGGTCGGCGGACGGGCGGGTCCCCGAAGCAACCGCCGCGGAGGCGGCACGGTCGGCCGCGTCGTCCCGCACGGCCCGGGACTCCGTCCCCCGCGCCGCGCGCGCCCGCCGCCACGGCTCGTCCACCGCGTGCCGGAACGCTTCGATCCTCGTCTCCAACCCCGCCTCGGCCTGGTGCTCGTCGAACTCCAGCGTCAGGTGCGGCCGCTCGTCCAGCGCCTCCTCCAGGAAGCGGACGACAAAAGCGTCGGGGCCGCAGCCGAAGCAGGTCAGCACGACGGGAAAGGCGTCGTCGCGCGCCGCGGCCCAGGCGGCGGCCCGGAGCAGGTCGCGGTTCGAACGCCAGCCGATGCAGGCCCAGCTCGGGCCGAGCGGCGGGGCGTCGGGCACCAGGTCGAAGGGGAGGGGGAGGAAGCCGGCGCGGGCCAGCCGCCGCACGAGCTGGAGGTTGAGATACGGGTCGTGGACCACGTAGGGGTGGCCGAGCAGGACGGCGATCGGGGCGCCGGCGCGGCCTTCGAGGAAACGGCGTCCGAGGGCCCGCAGCGCGCGGCGGAACGCGAAATAGGCGTCGAGGCCGCGGAGGGCGGCGGCGACGGCGGCCTCGGGGTCGAGTCGCTCGCGGCGGGCGAACTCGACGAGCAGCCCGCGGAACAGCGAGCTGCGCGGGTCGAGGATCAGCTCGGGGGCGACGAGCCGCGGGCCGCCGCCGCGGCGCCGCAGCGTGGTCGCCCGGTCGGGCAGCGGCCGGTCGCCCAGCAGCCGGCGGACCGCCCGCTCGAGCTTCGTCGGCGCGGCGTCGGCACGCCCGCGGTGATGGTCGGGCTCGTCGACCAGCGACGCCGCGCACGCCAGGTCGCCGCCGGTCAGGCCGTACATGCACGGGTAGCGCCGGCCGACACGGCTCGGCTCCCGCGGCGCGACCTCCGGGTCGGCCTCGGGGACCGACAGCAGCGTCGGCAGGAACACGGCGGGAAGGCCGGCGTCGGCCAGCTCGCCGACATGGCCCAGCAGCAGCTTCGCCGGCAGGCACGGCTCCGCCGTCAACGCATGCGCGGCGCGCAGCAGCGTCGCGCGCCGCGACGGCCCGGAGGGGACCGGTTCCCAGCCCAGCGCGTCGAGGAACGTGCGGAGGAACGGATACAGGTCGTGCGCCAGGATGCCGCGCGGGACGCCGATCCGCCCGCGCGGCGCCGCGGCGCCGGCCGGACGGGCCGGACCGGCCCACAACCGCTCGCGCTCGGCCAGGAGCTCCGCCGCCGCGTCCTCCCGCTCCCGGGCGCCGGGCAAGAGCCGCGCCCGGTCGTAACGGCCGCAGGCGCCCCCGAGCGTCACCGGACCGCCGTCGCCGGCGCGCAGCACGGTCAGCTCGCAGCGGTTGTCGCACTGCCGGCAGGTCGTGGCCCGCGCCGGCGGCTCGGGCGCCGCCGCCAGCTCGGCCAGGCTCCGGCGCGGGGCCCCGTCCGGGACGGAGAGCGCGGCGCCGAGCGCCCCGGAGACGGTGGCGTGCGGGTGCACGCGGACCGGCCGGTCCAGCGCCTGCCGGAACGCGGCGACCACCGCGGCGTTGGCCGCCACCCCGCCCTGGAACACCGGCCGCTCCCCCAGCTCGACCGGGCCCCCGACCCGCCGCAGGTAGTTCTCGACCACCGCGTGCGCCAGCCCGGCCAGCAGGTCGGCGCGCGACGCCCCGTGCTGCTGGTGATGGACCAGGTCCGCATCCATGAACACCGCGCACTTGCCCGCCAGCCGCGCGGGGGTCGCCGAGGCGAACGCCTGCTCGGCGAACGCCTCGATCGGCGTCTCGAGCCGCGCCGCCTGCTCCTCGAGGAACGAACCGGTGCCGGCGGCGCACAGCCGGTTCATCGCGAAGCGCACCACCCGGCCGTCCGCCAGCGCGATCGCCTTGGCGTCCTGTCCGCCGATCTCGATCACGCCGGTGACGTCGTCGCCGAACGCGGCGCGCGCGCCGCGGGCCTGGGCCGTGATCTCGTCGATCGTCGCATCGGCGCCGAGCCAGAGCGCGACGAGGTGGCGCCCCGAGCCGGTGGCGCAGAGACCGGCGACCTCCGCGGCGGGCCGTTGCCGGCGGAGCGCCTCGAGCACCTCGCGGGCGGCGCGCAGCGGACGACCGCGGGTCGGGAGGTAGGCCGCGGCGGCGACGGCGCCGGCGCCGTCCAGCAGCACCGCCTTGGTGCTGGCCGAGCCGAGATCCATCCCGAGGCGGAACGGGCCGCGGGAACGCCGCGCGCGGGAGCGGGCGGGCGTCGGGGTCGCGGGAGGGCGGACCAGCACCGGGGCCGGCACCTCCCGGACCGCGGGCTCGTCGGGGACGCCGGCCAGGAGCCGCGACAGCATGGTGCGGCCCCCGCGCCGGCCGGCCAGCAGCGCCGCCCCCACCGCGCCCATCGCCACCGGCCGCTCCGGCAGCTCCACCCGCTCCGGCGGCAGCTCGAGCACCGCGGGGACGGCGGCGCGCACCCCCGCCGACAGCGCGACGCCCCCCTGGAGCAAGAGCGGCGCCGGAACCTCGCGGCCCCGGGCCAGCGTCGCCACCACGTTGCGCACCAGCGCGTGGCAGACGCCCGCGCAGATGTCCGCCGTCGGCACGCCCCGCTGCTGGAGGTGGATCATGTCCGTCTTGGCGAACACCGCGCAGCGGCCGGCCACCGTGGCCGGCGAGGTCGAGGAGGCGGCGAGACGCCCGAGCTCCGCGGCGTCGAGCCCCAGCCGCGCCGCCTGCTGGTCGAGAAAAGCGCCCGTGCCGGCGGCGCACAAGTCGTTGAGCGCGTGGTCGAGGATCCGCGGCTCGCCCGTGCCCGGCAGCCAGATCATCTTCGCGTCCTGGCCGCCGATCTCCAGCACCACGCGGACCCGGGGGTGGAACCGCGCGGCGGAACGCGCGTGCGCCAGGATCTCGCTCACCCGCCCGGCGGGGTCCGGCACCAGGCTCTTGCCGGAGCCGGTCGCCACCACCACCACCGCGACGTCCCCGTGCCGCTCGAGCGCCTCGGCCAGCAGGCGGCGCAGCGTCTCGGCCGGACGACCCTGCGTCCGCAACACCCGCGCGTCCAGCACCCGCTCGCCCTCCAGGAGCGCCAGCTTGGCGGTCACGGACCCGATGTCGATCCCCAGGCGCAGCATCGACCCGCATCTGAGGAAGCCGCGGGCCCGGCGTCAAGGGCAAACCGGCCGCCGGTCGGCCGCGCGCGGGGTTGAACGACCCCGGACGGGTCGAGTAGTCTCCGGCGGGTTCGAGGGAGGTGGCCATGCGGTTCGATCGGTGGTCCTGCGCGGTCAACGGTGCCCGTCGTCGTCGCGGCGCCTGGCTCGCCGCGGCGGCGGTGCTGTTCGCCGGCTGCCCGCCCGCAGCCCCGGAGCCCCGGGAACCCCTCACCGCGCTGGTGCCCGAGGCGGAGACGGGGCCGCAGACCTCCACGGCGCAGAACGCCGAGGTCGCCGCGGCGAAGCAGCGCCTCGTGCCGTACGAGGTGGAGCAGGGCGGGACCGTGTACGCGGTCCGCGACCTGCTGGCGCTGCTCCCGCGGGTCGGGAATCCGCGCGAACGGGCCGAGGCCGCGTTCGTCGCGGCCGCGGCGACGCTGGAACTGGTGCTGTACGCCGACCTGACGCGCGACGACCGGCCGCTCGGCGGCCTGCGCGACGCCTGGGGCGCCGCCGACCGCGACGGCCTCGTCGCCGCCGTCGCGGCGCGGCTCGAGGAACTGCGGGCGACGGTGGTTTTCGCGACGGCGGTCGAGAACGCGCGGGTCGTGGCGACAGCGCTGCGCACCGCCGACCACACGGCCGGCGCGGACTTCGCACGGCTCAACACCCTGGCGACGTCCGACGGGCCGTTCGTGTTCGCCGCGCGGGTCGTGCTGCTGGGGCTGCACGAGACGCTGGTGGCGCGGGCCGCCGGCGCGGACGCGACGGCGCTGCTGGAGGCGGCGGAGACGTGGGGCGCCGGGCTGCCGGAGGCCGGCGGCGAGGTCGTCGCGGGGCTGGAGGAACGGTCGCGCGCCGTCGCGCGGCTGCTCCAGTTCGCGGCGGCCAATGCGGCGGCCGTGCGCGCCGCACCCACCGACGAGCCGCTCGCGGCGCTGCTGGCGGGCTGGACCGCCGCACGCACGCTCGGCGCCCGGCCGATCCCGTTCGTGCCGCCGCTGTCGGCGGCCGAACTTCCCGAAGCGGGAGGCCGACTGGCCGTCGTCGAGCGGCCCGGCGCGCCGCTGGGGTCGCGACTGTGGGTGTACGTGACCGAGGAACAGGCGGTGGTCGGCTTGCGCGACGAACTGTGGGTGTCGGCGGAGGGGGTCGAACGGCGGCCCGGCGCGTTCGGCGCCGCCGGGACGTCCAGCACCGCCTGCGCGCTGCCGGCGCCGGTACCCAACCCGCGCCGGCCGTCGTGTCTGCAGACGGCGCTCGCCGCGGCGGCCGCGGCCGGCGGCGGGACGACCGAACTCGCGATCGCGGCGGCGGCCGGGACGCCGCTGCCGGCGGTGGTCGAGGTGCTGCGCGCCGCCGCGACGGCGGGAATGCGAAACCTGCGACTGGCGGCGCGCCGCGCGGACGGCTCCGTCGCGGGCTTCGCCGCGGAGTTCCGGCCAGACCTCGACCCGGGCGCGCTGGAAGGCACCGTCCGCGTCGCCCAGGGCGGCTTCTACGTCGGCCGCCGTGGCGACCTGTTGCAGATCACTCGCGTCGCGGGCGCCCACGACTACGCGGGACTGGCGCGACAACTGGCGACCCGGCAGGTCCCGTACGTCGTCGCACCCGCCTCGAACACCTCCTGGACCGTCGTGCTGGAAACCGTGGCGGTGGTCGGGGAAGTCGCGGCGGCAGGCGGAACAACCCCGATCCTCGCCCCGCCGCCGGGTTGAGCGTCCAGGAAGGATCAGACCACGCCGGCCAGGCGCAGGCGGCGGGACGGCGCGACCTCGGCGGGACGCAACACCATCCGCGACAGGATCCGGGCGAAGTCGAGCTCCCGGGCGGCCGCGGCGAGCAACTCGGCCTGTCGGCAGTCCCGCCGGCCCAGCTCCTCGGCGACGACCCGCCGCGCGCCGCGAATCGTGCGGGACGCCGCGCGCAGCCCGCCGATCTCGCCCCGGTTGCGCCACAGGTTGCGCACGACGATCCGCACCACGTCGTCCAGCACCGACCACGCGGTGCCCGGCCGGCCCTGCACCTGGAACGTCCCGTCGATCAACAACGCCTCGACCGGACGCTCGATCATTGCCCGGAACAGGTCGCCCGCCGCCGGCGCCGGCCGGTCGGCGAGGAACCGCACCGTCACACGATCGAAGTCGTGGCTGTGCGCGTCGGAACCGCCCCACGGATGCAACGGCGGCCGACGCTCCGCCAGGATCCGCTCGGCGACCCGCCGAGCCAGCGGCCAGCGCAACGCCGAGGCCCCGTCCAGACGCCAACCGGAGGCGACCCGGTTCTGGAAACCGATGAAGTCCTCGAGAAACCGCGTGCTCGCCGCCGGAAACCCGCCGTTCACCGTCTCGATGAACCGACCCCGCGAAATCACGTCCAGCGTCGCCTCGAGCGACAGGAAATGACCGTCGAACGGATGGGCCAGCGCACAGGCCAGCCGGCGCTCCCGGCAGAACTCCAGGACGCGCGTCGTTTGCACCCGCGGCAGCCCGGGCGCCCGACACTCCGCGAACAACTCGTCGACCAGCGCCTGCGTCAGCCCGTAGTAGCGCCCGAACGGCCCCTCCACCGGCTCCGGCCCGCCGTAAACCAGCACCTCAGGCGCCTTGCGATACTCGCCGTCGATGTCCCGCTCGACGCACGCCACCTCCGCCCCCGCGGCGAGCCGGTGGTCCGCCGCCGCCGCCCGCAACAGCGCACCCGGCAGCCGGTGGCTGCGATGGTTCATGTGGTCGGTGATGCAGACAAGACCGACCGCCTCGGGGTCGCCCGGATCCCCCAGCAGCGCCGCCAGCCGCGACACCGGCGTGAAACACTCGGACCACGTCACCCGCGTGTCCCGACCCAACGCCTCGCGGATCGCCCCGCCGATCATCTCATCCATCTCCGAGGCCAGCCCGTTGGACGCCTCGGTGTGGATGTGCACGATCGCTCGAACCGGATACCGCTGGCCCATTCGCTCCTCGATACCGGCCCCCTCCGGAGAGCCGGGCGCCGCCACGGCAAGCAAGAACGGTGCCTCTTCAGGGCTCCGTCCTCGGCCGCAACTGCCCGGAATTCAATGATTCCCTTCCGGGCCACCTTCGCGAAGGTGTGAAATATCACCACATGTGTGTCGAAGCAACAACGATGCGCGGGAGAAACCCCCCGCCCACGGCTACTCGAAACGGCTGGTCAACGGCACGGGAGGGACGGCCGTCGAAGCACCAGGACGGACGACGAACCATGCGGTCGAGACTGCGGCCCGTCGGTCCAACGAATGACGGGGGTCTTCCAGAAGGACGGCCAGGCCGTAGCGGCCGGGCTGGAGGCCGGTGACCCGGAACGTACCGTCGGGACCGGTGCGGTCGGCAGGAGCGGCAGCCAGGAGCATCAGGTTGATCGGGCGGTCGGCGGGCGCGTCGGCGAACTGGCCGGCCAGCGGTTCGTGGAGCACGGCGACGGCGATGCCGGGGGCGGGACGCCCGTCGAGCGTCACGGAGCCGGCCAGGGAGCCCGGGGGCGGCGGCGGGGCGACCGCGCAGTCCGCCAGACGGGATTCGGGCAGCCCGGCGGCCCGGGCCTCTTCCTTGACGCGGGCGGCGCGGGCGATGTCGTTGCGGCCGACCAGGGCGCGGCAGACGTCGATCGCGGCGTGGCCAAGGAACAGCGGGTCGTCGCCGGCCAGGACCGCGAGCGCGGCGGAAACGGAGGCGGAGGCGGGCGCCGGCGAGCGGAGCGCCGCGGCCAGCCAGGCCAGCGGCTCGGTGGCGCCGGTCTCGCGCCACAGCTCGGCGGTGCGGCGGACGTGCTCGGCGACGTCGAACCGGGCGAGCGGGACGAGGGCGAGGAGCCGGCGGGCGGTTGCGCCGCGCAGATCCCGGGCGCCGTGCCGCCGCACCGCCTCCCCCGCGGCCCGCTCGGCGGACACGTCGAGCGGCGGAGGGGCGAAGGCGAGCCCGACGTCGGGCAGCGCGGCGCGACGCACCCGCGCGGCGTCGGCCAGCACGAGCACGCGCACGGAACGCCGGGGCAGGTCGAGGAAGTCCTCCGGCGGCTCCGGGAGCCGGGCCAGCGGCCCGAACGGGACCTTGCACAGCAGCACGAGCGCCAGGCCGACCCCGCCGGCCGCTCCGAGCGCCGGGAGGACGATGCGGGTCGGAGTGAGCGCGGCGACCGCCAGCGCCAGGGTGCCGGCCGTCAGCGGAACGTGCATCCAGAAGGTCAGCCGCACGGCGTCGTTCCACAGCTCCAGTTCCGAAAGCAGGCGGTGACGGTCGGCGGCCACCCGCCAGCCCACCTCGTCGTAGGGCGAGGCCAGGGCGAGCATCAGCAGGTAGACGGCGGCGACGGCCGCCAGGGCCAGGACGAGACGGCGGCGGGACACACCGGCCGGGAGGAGGCGCCGGCGGGCGGCGAGGGCGAGCACCAGGAACACGGACGCCATCACGCCGAGCACGCCGGCCTGCCAGGTCGAGGCGCCCGAGCTGTAGTACTCGTGGAGGTTCGCCAGCGCACGGTGCTGCGAAGCCGGCATCGGGCCGCCGGGGAGGGCGGGATCGGCGAGCGCCGCGACGACCTCGCCCGCCGCGACGTTGGCGGTGGCCAGGCCGGCGACGGCCCCGGCCACCAGCACGAGCAGGACCAGGATCACCTGGAGCAGCGCACCGTGCACCTCGCGCGCCCGGCGCAGCCGGCTCACATCGATCTCCCACGGCCGCGGCGCCGGAGCGTTCACGGCGGCACCAACTCCTCGTCGGTGAGATCGCGCAGCGTCTGATTGAGCGCGGAAAGCGTGTGGTAGCTGTAGTCGGTGCGCAGCTCGCTGTTGTTGATGCCGAACCGCACCCCGCCGCGCGCCCGGCCCGGATTGGGGAAGAAGTGGTCGTTGCGGCCCGGGACGACGATCTGCTGGAGCGCGAAGCGGCAGCCCAGCACCGTGGCGACCCGCATCCGCTCCCGCCGCGGGTCGCCGAACCGCTTGGCCAGCGCGGTCGCCGCCGCGGTCCCTTCGGCATAGACCATCGAGTGCATCGCGGGGAGCTCGAACTCCCACTTGAAGTACCCGCCGAGGTACTCCGGGAAGAAGGTGCGGTCCGGATCGAACAGGTAGACGTCCGCCACCCACTCCGAGACCCGGATGCCGAACTCGGCGTACTCCTGCGCGCGCCGGGGATCCTCGCCGGCGATCGCCGGCGCCATGTCGTTCATCGCCATCGAGATCCACGGCACGAACTGCACCAGGTCGGCGCGGCGCTGGTTCTCATACGTGCCGTCCGGTTCCCGGATCGCCGACTCCCGCTCGAAGTAGTTGCGCTCGTACTCCACCGCCAGCGCGAAGGCCGGCGGGATGCGCGAGTCCCCGATCAGGCGGTAAATCCGCGACAGCGCGAACAGGATCTCGCCCGGGTAGATCGTCGTCGAGCGCCGGTAGTGGCCGTGCTCGGGAGAGACGAAGTAGTGGTCGAACGACCCGGCCCGCTCGCCCTCGGTGTGCTGCATGAACAGCAGGAAGCTCGCGAACCCCTCGAGGAACGGGCGCAACTCGGCCAGCACCGCCTCGCGCCGCTCGGCCGGGGTCTGGTCGATCTTCTCGGACACGGCGAGCACGGCGGCGGCGACGGCGCCCATCTTGGCGTTGTCCAGGTGCCGGACGTAGGCCATCTCCGGCGGGATCGGGCGCACATCGCCGTGCGGGCAGCGCCACCGGTCCGCCGGACCGGTGCCGCCGCCGGGCTTCGGCGGCCCGAACGGCCGGTCGGTGCGGACCCAGGCCGGCAGCCGCGCCCGGCGGGCCGGGTCGGCGGTCCAGGCCGGACCGAACACCACTCGCTCGAGGTTCCAGCGCAGCGACCGCTCCGCCGCCTCCCACAGCTCGGCGCCGGGAACCTCCTGGTGCGACATGAACAGCGAGTAGCTCGCCAGCCCGTGCCGCACCTCGTTGTACTGCTCCACGACCTGCTTGTCCGACAGGTAGTAGTCCAGCTCGGGACGGTACAGGTACCGGAACGCCCCGTCGGGCTGGAGGTTCTCCACCAGCCAACGCGTGGCCCAGTAGATGCCGTCGCGCAGCGCACGGCGCGAAAGGTTCTCCCGCGTCGCAGGCAGGGGAGGGACGCCGCGCGACAGCCGGACCACCGTCTCGCCGCCGGGTCGCGTCTCGCGGAAGTGGTGCGCGCGGAACCGCTGGACGCGCAAGCCCTGGTCGATCCGGTACAACGTCTTGGACAGCTCGTCGGCGCCGGCGTCCGGCCGCCCGGCCCGCTCGCGGGCCGCGTCAAGTGCCCGGCGGTCGGCGTCGAGGTAGTCGCGGCAGGCGCGCGCCAGCAGGTCCTCCACATCCTTGCGCCCCGCATACACCGCGTCGGACGGGGGCCGCACCTGGTAGCGCGGGGTGTCGCGGTCGAGCGCGATGCCGTGGAGCCCGAGCTCGATCGCCCGCCACAGGAAGCTGCGGTAGCGCGTTGCGGCGGGCTTGCCGGCAACGGCGGTGTGGATGTCCGTGAAGTCGTACGCGACCTCGACCTCGACCGTCAGTCGCCCCAACGCCTCGGACAACGGCCCCTCGCGCGACTCGTAGCGCCGGCGGTAGCGCTCGGCCAGCTCGCTCGCCGCCGCCTTCGTCGCCCCGACCAGCGTGCGGCCGCGGCCGCCCGCGAACAGCGCCGGCCGGATGCGCTGGGTGTAGGCCTTGGAGTTCTTCGAGCCGGGGTCGGCGGGGACGTCGCGGGCCATCGGCTTGAGCCCCTGCACCTGGACCAGCACTTCGTAGTCGCCCTCCGCCGCCAGGACGGGCAGCGCGCGCGACTCGTACGGCAGCCCCGCCAGCGTCGCGCGGGCCAGCCGGACCAACTCGGCGCCTTCCTCGTCGGCGAGCCGCGGCCACCCGGGAACCGTCTCGTACAACCCCGCCGCCTCCGACAGGTACAGGGCGTGGAACCGCTCCGACGGCTTGTACAAGGCCAGACGGTTGCGCACGGTGACCTTGGGCAGCAGCGAAGGATTGGCGAGGGTCGGCGAGACGACGACGTGCCGGACGCCGCGCTGCTCGAGCAGGCGGGCGACGGCGTCGTCGTCCCGGCCGGAAAGCAGCCGTTCCAGGGCCCCGTCCGGGGTGAGTTCGGCCGGGGCGAGCAGCCGGGTGCCGCGCAGCTCGCACGACGGGAGGACGTCGCGGCCGAGGGCCAGGACGTCGCCGAGGTCCTCCAGCCGGCGGCACAGGTCGCCGGCGGTCGGCGGCGGCAGGTCGACGTCCGCCGGTCCGCGCAGGTACGTGCGGTAGATCTGCCAGCCGAGGACGACCAGGCTGGCGGCCAGGGCCGCGGCGAGCAGCGAATCGACCAGCGTCCAACGGCGGCGCGGCGCGTCCTTGCGGTCCCCGGCGGGCGGCCTCTCCGACGGACCCGCGGGCTGCGGCGCGTCGGCGGGCGGGGAGGGCGCGGGAGGGCCGGAAAACGGAGCGTGCTCCTTGCGACGTCGGGTCATCGCGGGGACCCTACCAAAAAACCGGGCAGCTGGCGTATCCTTCGACGGCATGGTTTCGACCGGCCCCGGGATTCGGTTCTGCCCCGTGTGCGGCAAGGCGTTTCCGCCGGGGGCCCGGTTCTGTCCCGACGACGGCGTCTCGCTCGTCGATGCGCCGCGGGGCGGTCCCCCGGTGACGGTGGTTCCGCCGACGGTCGATCTGCCGCCGCCGCCGGCCCCGCGGTCGTCGGCCGTCGCCCCCCCCGGGCGCGCACCGGCTCCCGCACCGGCTCCCGACGACGACCTGCCGACGCACCGGCCGTCGGCCGTGCCGCCGCTGTCGACGGACGTGGTGCGCGCCGCGATCGCCGCGCCGACCCCCCCGCCGCCGATCTTCACCGACACGGGGCGCGCACCGGGCCGGCCCCGCGAGGCTCCCGCGCCGCTCACCGAGTACATCGGCCGGACGATCTATTCGCAGTTCGTGGTCGAAGAACTGTGCGGCGTCGGCTCCACCGGCACCGTGTTCCGCGCCCGGCAACTCGGCATCGGCCGCCCCGTGGCGCTCAAGGTGCTGCACCCGGACCTCAAGAGCCAGCCCGAGATCGTCGCCCGGTTCCAGCGCGAGGCGCAGATCGCCAGCCGCATCTCGCACCCCAACATCGTCCACCTCTACCTGGCCGGCCTCCTCCCGGACGGCAACCTGTTCCTGGCGATGGAGTTCGTGACCGGCGTCGCCCTGTCGTCCGTGGTGCCGCCCGAAGGGCTGCCCCTCGAACGGGCGATCCACATCATCGAACAGGTACTGGCGGCACTGGGCGAGGCCCACCGGGCGGGCATCGTCCACCGCGACCTCAAGCCCGAGAACGTGATGCTCACGCGCGTCGGCGACGACCCGGACTTCGTCAAGGTGCTCGACTTCGGCATCGCCCGCGTCCTCGACCACAAGACCGTCGCCACCCGCTCGGGGCTCGTCTTCGGCTCGCCCAAGTACATCTCTCCCGAGGCGGCGGCGGGCGACCCCGCCGACGCCCGCAGCGACATCTACTCCTGCGGCATCCTGCTCTACGAAATGCTGGCCGGACGTCCGCCGTTCGACGCCGAGAAGCCGATCGATGTCCTGATGAAGCACGTGCGCGAGGAACCACCGCGGCTGTCGTCGGTACGGCGCGGTCCGCCGCTGCCCCCGCCGGTCGAGCTGGTCGTGCACCAGGCGATCGAGAAGAGTCCCGACCGGCGCTTCCGGACGGCGGAGGTGTTCGCGCAGGCGCTGCGGAACGCGGCGCGGACGGGCGAACTCCGGCCGGCCGCCTCGCCGCCCCGGCTCCCGCCCGCCTCGTTCCTCCTCCCCGAAAAGCCGGTCCAGCCGGAGAAGTCCCCGGCGACGCCGGGAGCGGCCGCGCATCCGATCCCCTCGCCGGCCCGGGCGATGGTGATGGCCCGGCCCGCAATCCCGGCCGCCCCGGCACCCCCGGCGGGCGAGCCGCCCGGGGACGTTCCGCCGGTCGCGCCGACGCCGAAACCCGCCCCGCCGTTCGCGATCGCTCCGGCCGCGACGGCGCCCGCGCCCGCGAGCGCCCCGGCGGGCCCGCCCGCGGCGGCGCCGGATGCCCCGTTCGCGATCGCACCGGCGGCCCCCGCGGCTCCCCTCGCCTTCGAGGAGGATTCGATCGCTCCCCCGCAGGGCCGCGGGAGGATCTGGATCGCCGTCGCGCTCGCCGCCGTCGCCCTCGGCCTGCTGGCAACCCTGCTGGTCGTGCTGCTCTCGGGCGGCGACTCCGCGGCAAGGAAGGCCGATGCGATCCCGCCGGCCGACGCGGGCGCCACGGCGCCGGCGGCGTCCGGGACGGAACCGGCGCCGGGCAGCGCCGCCGCTCCGTCCGATGTCGTCTCGTCTTCGGCGCCGGCCCTCGCGTCGCCCGGTCCGTCGCCCGCGTCTCCGGCCGGGTCCGCGGCCCCGGATGCGGGGGAAGCGACGGCTCCTCCTCCTCCTCCTCCGGCAGCCCCGGATGCCGGCTCGGTCGCGCCGCCGTCGGTCGCATCGCCGGTCGTCGATGCGTCCCCGTCGCCGCCTCCGTCTGCGGCGGTCGCCATCGAGGCGGGGTCGCCCCCGTCCGCGACGCCGGATGTCGCGTCCGGATCGCCCCCGGCGGACGGCCCGGCACAGGTCCGCCGCGACGCCCACCGCCGCGACGCCGGTCGCGCGGCGGCGACCGACACCGCCGGCGACTTCAACCTCCGCCCGTTCCCCGGCCCCACCCCGCTGCTCACCGTTACCAGCCCGAAGGACATCGGCCGGTAGGGCGTCCGGAGGGGCGCCCGGCGCGGTTGACTTCGGCGTCCCGATCCGGGCAAGCTCCGCACCGGCGCGTCGGCGATGATGTCAGGCTCCCCGGTTCCGGGGAGACATCCCCATCGTCCCGCGGGGCGTGGTGTCGACCGCGGCCGCGGGAGCAGCGAGGCGATGGCGGCGGGCGAGGACCGGATTCACGACCTGTTGATCGTCGGCGCGGGCCCGGCCGGCGTGTCGTGCGCGCTGCAGGCGGCGCGCGACGGGCTGGACCTGGCGCTGGTCGGCGACGAGCCGGTGGGTGGCCTGCTGCCGGCCGCGCGCCGGATCGACAACCTCGCCGGGCTGCCGGGCGTGGCGGGTCGCGAACTGGCCGGGCGGCTGGCGCGGCAGCTCGCCGCGCGCGGGGTGCTCGTGCGACGGGGCCGCGTCGTCGCCCTGCGCCGCGCGGACGGGCTGTTCCGGGCCGCGCTGGCCGACGGGACGCCGCTCGCCGCGCGGACGGTCTGCCTGGCGACCGGCACACGGCCGCGGCCGTGGCCACCGGGAACCGGACGGAACACGCCGCGGGACGCCCGCGACTGGCCGGACGACCTGCACGGCCGCCGCGCGGTGGTCGCGGGGGGCGGCGAGGCCGCGTTCGACACGGCGCTCACCGCCCGCGACCGCGGCGCGCACGCGCTGGTGCTGGTCCGCGGCCCGGTTCCGCGGGCCGGGCGCGGCCTGCTGGACGAGGCGCGGCGGCTCGGCGTCGCGTGGCGCGTCGACACGGAGGTGACCGGCCTGCGCGGGGCGCCGGGCTCCTGGGAGGTCGAAACGGCCGACGGTTCGCGGATCGCCACCGACGAGTTCGCGGCGTGCGTCGGGCGCGAACCCCGCCGCGAACTGCTCGACGACCTCGGCGCACCCGACCTCGCGCCCTCCGTCGCGTCGCCGGAAGTTCCGGGCCTGTTCCGCGCCGGCGATCTGATCCGGGGGCGCCAACGCTACGTGGCGACGGCCCTCGGGGACGGACAGCGCGCGGCGCTCGCCGCGCGCGAATTCCTCGAAGGGTGCGCGTCGACGGACCGCGCGCCGACCGGCCGGAAGACGGCGCGCGCGTCCGCCGCGGGGAGGGTCGAATGATGGAGGTGTTGCGCGTGTCCGGGATGCCGGGGATCGCGGAAGTCGGCGTGCTGCGGTTCCGCGACGACGACCGCTACTGCGCGGAAACGGTCGATGGACTGACCCCGCCGCTCGCCCGACACGAGAAGTGGATCGTGAACGTCTCGACCCAGTTCGGCTGCCCGGTCGGCTGCCCGTTCTGCGACGCGGCCCTGGCCTACCACGGCGAACCGACGGCCGACGAACTGCTGGCGCAGGTGCGCTGGGTGCTCGACCGGCATCCGGGGGAAGCGGAGCGCTGCGCCAAGCTCAAGGTCCACTTCGCGCGGATGGGCGAACCGGCGCTGAACGACGCCGTCCTGGAGGCGCTCGAACGGCTCCCCTCCCTGGCCCGGTCTCCCGGGCTGTGGGCCTGCGTGGCGACGACGGCGCCGCGCGGCTGCGAGCCGTGGTTCGAGGCGCTGCGGGACGTCAAGGACCGGCGGTATCGGGGCCGATTCCAGCTCCAGTTCTCGGTGCAGTCGACCGCCGAGCGGGACCGGGCGCGGCTGACGCCGATTCCACATTGGTCGCTCGGCGAGCTGGCCCGGTACGGCGCGCGGTTCTGGCGTCCGGGGGATCGCAAGGTGGTGCTGAACTTCGCCCTGGCGCGGGACGTCGCGTTCGACCCGGAAATGCTGGCGGCGACCTTCGACCCCGCCCGGTTCGCGGTGAAGATCACGCCGGTGAATCCGACGGCGCGGGGGGCCGAGTCCGGCTTCGCGACGGTGCTGCGCTCGGAACGGGCCACGGCGGTCGAACGGGCCCGGGCGGCCCTGGGCGCGCGGGGCTTCGACGTGATCCTGAGCGTCGGCGAGGCCGAGGAGGACCGGATCGGCAGCAATTGCGGTCAGGCGGTGCGCGTCGCCCGGCCGGAGTTCGTCGGGCGGGACGGAACGCCGGCAGAGGCCGGCGCCGGGGCCACGCACAGAACATTTGCCGGGAGCGGTTCGTCGATGGAAGCCTGAAGACCGGCGGGCCGCGAGCCCGGCCGGCGGGGTGCGAGGATGAGGACGTTCGGATGGCTGCTGTGGGCGTGGACGGCGACGATCCTCCCGGCGGCGTCGGCGGACGACGCCGCGAGCGCTTCGTCCGCCGCCGGAACGCGCGTCTCGGCCGCGGATTACGCCGGAACCTGGGCCCAACTCCGCGTGCAGACCGCCCGCGCGGTGCTGCCGGTGGTCGGCGAGGTGCGGGTCGTGACCTCGTTCGTGCTGCGGATCACCCAGCACGCCTCGGGCCGGAACCTCCGCGCGTCGGTCGAGGCGTGCGCGGTGGAACAGGAGAGCGGCACCTCGCTGGTGCGGACGATCTTCCCGCCGGCGCTGGTGGAGAAGATGGGGCGGTTCGAGGCGACCGCCTCGCTGCGCGAGACGGACGGCGAACTGCGCTACTTCCAGGCGCGGCGGTTCCTCGTGTTCGGCGCCCGGCTGGACGACCCGGAACACGACCCCCTGCCGACCGACCCGGCCGACGAGCGGGTCGTGGACGCCGACGGCGACGGACACCCCGGCGTGACGGTCCAGATCCGCGGCATGCTCAACGGCGACGTGTACCTCGTGCAGCGCGGGTGGTTCACGCTGCGCGGAACCGCCGTCGGCGGCGACCGGATCGACGGCCGGATCGAGTGGGGCGAGGACCGGTCGATGCTCGGATCGAGCAACCCGCTGCTGCCGCGGATTCCGGAGAGCCGGCCCGACAACGACCCGGCGGCAAGCTGGTTCCGCACGACGCGGATCGATCCCTCGATGACCTGCGCACAGATCCTCGAACAGCGCGAGACGCTCTTCGCGCGCTAGCCGGACCTCATGGACGGGCGGGGGACGGCACCGCCGGTCCACGGCGGCGCGGCACCGGCCGCAACTCGGCGTCCCCGTGCAGGGCGACGTACAACGCGTACGTGCCGGGACAGACCCCGCGCAGCGCGCAACCGCGGCAGCACGGCGGGTAGTGGGGCGCCCGCCACGGCGGGACCGGGTCGGGCGAACCGAAGGCGCGCGGCGGCCGGTCGGCGGTCTCGACGAACCGCTCGCCGGTGCCGGCGGCATCCGCGAGTCGTCGCAAGCACAGCGGGAACCCGGCCAGCCGCAGGGACGAGCCGCGGAGCGCGCGGACCACCGCGGCGTAGGCCGGGGCGTTGCGCCGGAAGTCGGCGGGATCGTCCGAACGCGGGGCGACCTGCCCGACACTGGGCGGGTCGAGTCCGAGCCGCGCGGCGAGCCGTTCGAGGCCGGGAAGCGAATCGAGGTTGCCGCGCAGGGCGAGCGTGCGCAACTCGACCCGCAGCCCCGCCGCTCGCGCGGCGCGCAGGCCGGCAACCGTGCGGCGGAACGAGCCGGAGACGCCGGTCACCGCGTCGTGGACGCGGGCGATCGAGCCGTACAGCGGGACGCGCACCTGTTCCACCCCGGCGGCGGCCAGCTCCGCCGCGACACCGGGCTCGCCGAGCCGCACGCCCGCGGTCGCCACCGTGACCCGCCGAAACCCGCGGCGTCGCGCGAAACGGACGATCCGCGGCAGGGCCGGATGCGACATCGGCTCGTCGCCGCCGAAGTCGAGGGTCCCGGCGCCGGTGGCGGCGAGGGTCTCGACCTGGAAGCGGAGGTCGTCGAGCGACGAGAGAGTCCGGTGCGGCGGGACGATGCCGCCGGCGCCCCGCGTGCAGAACGAGCAGCGCAGGTCGCATGGACTGTCGACGGTGAGGACCACGCCGGCCGGGCGTCCTTCCCGTCGCACCAGCTCGCGCACCGCGGCGCGGTAGGCGTCGCGGTCCAGCGTCGGGTCGTGGAGCCGGGAGCGCGGCGCGAGGCGGAGCGGGGCCGGCAGCCGGGGGCTGCGGCGCCCCAGGCGCTCGTCGCCGGCGACGACGGCCGCGACGACCGCCCGCAGCGCCGCCTCGGCGTCGGCCCCCAGCGGTCGGCCCGGCGGGTCGGCGAGATAGTACACCGCGAAGGAGCGGGTCACGGCGTAGGCCGGCCGGTCGTCCCGCGCGGCAAGGCGGACCGGCAGGACGGCGCCGCCCGGGCCGCAAAGCTCGATCGCCGGCGGATCGTCCCGCACGGCGCCGACCGTCCAGCCGGGAGCGACGGCGTCCCCCCGCCGCAACGGGCGCAGCAGACGAGCGACCCATCCGGGGCGCGGGCGGCGGCGCGTTCCAGGCTTCATCGGCGTCACCGTAGCGGCGGGCCTGCCGGAGATCAATCGCGCACACCGGGCCGCCGCCCGCAGCACGAGAACCGTTGGCTGCCAGGCGTCGTCCTGCTATGCTCGCTGCCGATGAGCGATCCCCCGGCCGACAGCGACCGGCGACGCTACCCCCGGTATTCGGTGCGGCTCGACGCCGCCATCGACGAGGCGGGCAAACTGCGCCGGGCCGCGGTTCGCGACATGAGCCAGGGCGGGGCCTTCGTCACCACCACCGAGGCGCCGCCGGTCGGCGCGGAACTGCGGATCCGCATGACCCTGCCGGGCGCGGAGTCCGAGGAGGCGCTGGACGGACGCGTCGTGCGCGTCGTCGAGATGCGGGGGGACGCCATGCCCGACCACATCACCGGACTCGGCATCGAGTTCAAGTTGACTCCCGAACAGCGGGCGAAACTGCGCGACGTCCTGCTCCGCTACTGCAGCGACTCGGAGCCCCCGTCGTCCCCGCGGTAGCCCGCCTCCGCCCGTTGCGCTCCGGCGGGCTTGTCCGGCGGGCGGCGCCGTGCTAGACAGCCGCACGCTCGCGCCCGGGCGACGGTCGCTCGGCGCGCGACTCGTTCCCCTCGGCGCTCCCGCGGACGCGGCGACGTCCCGGGCGGCTTGCGAAGGAGGATCCGATGGCCAAGTCCCCGTTGCAGCAGGTCACCGATCGGTTCGGCTCGAAGGAAGCCCTGGTGAAGGAACTCCAGGGGCTGGTGGAGAAGACCGACCTGTTCGTGAAGAAGTTCAACGAGGCGAAGGGTCTCGAGCGGGTCAGCAACCTCAAGCTGCTGCGCCTGCACCGCATCGCCAAGGCGGTGCAGGAACGGTTCGGTTCGCGGGCCAAGCTCATCGATTCGATCCTGGAAATCGAGAAGCGGACCAAGGACGCCGACTACCGCAAGCGTTTCGAGAAGTACACCTTGGGCAGGCTGCTCGACCTGCACGAGGCGGCGGAGCGGCGCGTGCGGAAGGCCGAGCAGAAGGCCCGCGCGGCCAAGCCGCAGACCTAGATCACGAACTTCACCCGCCCCTGCACCGCGAACCCCGAGAACGACAGGTCGTAGGTCTCGTGCGAGCCGTCACGCCGCAGGTGGCCCGATTCGGCCAGCACGCCGTCGCTGGTCGGGTTGTCCGTGTCGTAGCGCAGCGCGTCGCTGACGACGTGGCGGAACTGGAGGTCGAGCCCCACGGCGAAGTGCTCGACCGGGAGCCAGTCCAGCGACACGACGCCCAGGAAGCCGACGCTCGTGTCGGTGTCGAAGTCGGTCAGGTCGGCGTTCCCCGACTGATCCCAGAGACTCATCGGGACGACCAGCACGACGGGGCCGACGAGGCCGGTGAGGTACAACTGGTCGAGGAACGGGTAGTACCCGCCGAGCAGAATCGGGATCTCGACGGCCAGCTCGTGGTGCTCGATCTCGATCGAACCAAACGCGGCGCGGGCCAGCGCCTCGTCGGTGGCGTACGCGACGTCCGCGCCGACCTCGGCGGCGATGAAGTACGGGAGGTAGGCGCGGACCGAAAGACCGGCGAACGCGGCCCCGGAGACGGGGTCGAGACCCTCGACGACCACGCCGGGGATGTCGCGCTCGAGCACCGCGGCGACGTCGTCGAGCAGGACATTGAAGCGCGACATCGAGACGTAACCATAGCCGCCGCCGAGACCGATCGCGAAACGAAGCGTGTGTTGCGGTCCGGAGTCGTCCGCCGGCGCCGGGTCCGGTGCGGCGGCGCCGGGCCCCGCCGTCGTCGGGTCGGGCGTCCCGTCGACCGGCTGCGCCGCGGCGGGCGCCGCGCCGGCCAGCAGCAGGGCCGCGCTCGTCGCGCCGATCGCGGTCGAGAGGAATCGCGGTCGCCCCCTCATCGGTCACCTCATCGCGCGGCGTTTCCGCCGCCGGCCGCGCCGGCCCCGGCTCCCGCCGCCTCATCCCCGACTGTAGGAGCGTCGTCCGGCGGGCGCAACCCGGTTCCCGCGAGGGCCTCGAACAGCTCGGCTTCCCACCGCGCGGCGGCCTCGCGTCGACCCGCCCGGTCGGGCTGCCCGAGCCAGCGCTCGGCCCGCCCGGCCAGTTCGAGCGCGACCGCCGCGGGCAGCCGGTCGATGGGCGGGAGATCGATCCGTTCGAGCTCGCGCGGTTCGATCTTCCGCGTCGTGCCGCCGTAGGCGCGGGCGTGGCGGTCGAACGACGCGAGCGTGCCGGGCGCGTTGAGGACGGCGGCGAGCAGCGTCTCCCAGGTCCCCGGCGGGAGTCCGCCGGGAGGACGGCGCGGCCACAGCGCGAGGAACGTCGTCAGGGGAACGGCCCCGGCGCGGTTCAGCACGAACCGCGGTTCGCCGCGCGACAGATAGGTGAACAGGATCGGCGGCGCCTCGTCCGCCTCGGTGACCCACCACGGCGAGCGACGCGAGAGCAACGGCCGGTCGGGCAGGCCGAGCCGCGCACCCTCGGCGAGCCAGGCGACGACCGCCGGAACAAGCCGCCGGCCGCGCCGCAACGCAAGCAGCCGGGTCGGCCGCCCGCGCGACTCCAGCGCCCGCAGGTCGCCGGTCTCCAGCACGAGACGGGGAGCGTCCCGGGCGCGCGCGATCACCGGGACGAAATCCTCGGGCGGCATCCCGCTCGCCCGGAAACGCGCCTCGTCGAACAGGAAGAAATCGTTGGCCCCCGTGGCGACCCCGCGCGTGACCCGGGCGAAATCGAGCAGCGGGCGGCGGCCGGCCGAAGGCGCCGCCGGCGCCGGTCGCGTCTCGAAGCGGCGGCCGCGGACCAGCGGCAGCGGTTCGCCCCACGCCCCGGGCGCGCGGGCCGCAGGGTCGTCCAGCCACTCCAGCAGCGCCGACGCCCCGGGCCACGCGTGAAGCAGCAGCGCGGCGGGCCGCTGCTCGGACGCCGGGTCGAAGAACGTCACCACCGCGGTGGCGTCCACCCCGGCGAACGCGTCGCAGCGCGGGCCGAAGACCAGCGCCCGTCGCGGCCAGTGGGAAGCGGGCAGCCGCTCGAACAACAGGCGCCCGGAACGCGACGCGAGCAGCTCGACGGGCGTGATGAAGCACAGCCGAGCCCGGGGACCCACCGCGCCGAGCGCCCGCAGCAGGAACCACCCGTAGGCCCCCAGGAAACGGGACGGGCGGAACCCGAAGGTCCAGTCGCTCCAGGCCACGAGCTCCGCCTTGACCGCGTCGCGCAACTCGTGATGACGCGTGTAGGGCGGGTTGCAAACCACCGGCAGGTCGGGGAAGGTCCGGACGTCGGTGAGGAAGTCGGCCTGGTGCAACTCGCAGCGCGCGCGATCGATGTGGGCCCACGTCGCCGCCGCCAGCGCCGGGTCCAGCTCGAAGGCCACGCACGAGGCGCGGCCGGGTCCGAAGGCGCGGTCGGCGGCAGCGAGGAAGGTCAGCGGGCCGGCGGCGGGATCGAGGAACCGCCCGGGACGGTCGCGCAGCACCCAGCGGACCATCAACTCGGCGATCGGCGCGGGGGTCCAGAACTGCCCGAGCGCCCGGCGGGCCGCGCGCCCGCGCCGGCGGAGGATCGCCTCGCCCACGGCCGCCGGGTCGCCCGTCGCGTCGGGGCCCAGGTCGTCGGGCGGCGCGAGCTTGTAGGGCCATCGCCGATCGCCGACGCTCACGAGTTCTTCCTACCGCAGATGCCATCCCGCGCCAAGGCCGGAGGCGCCGGGCTCCGCCGCGGCCGTTCCCCGGCCGGCGGGGAGATGCGCGGGACGTCTCCGTGCGCCGGCCCGCCGATCCCGGCCGATCCACCGCGCGGGCGAGTGCGGATCGCCGGGGCCCGCCGGCCTCGCCGCGGAATCCGCGCGATCGCCGGCCGCGTCGCCTCCGACCCCGCCGGCCGAAGCTCAGCCGGTCCCCCGCCCCTCGCCGGGAAGCGTCATCGTCCCGGGACGCACCACCCCGGTCAGCACGATGCCGAGGAACTCGCGGGCGAGCGCCGGGACCGGAGGGAGCGAATCGGGGTCGGTCAGGGAGTGGTCCAGCACCTGCTTGAGCGCCCCGAGGATCATCAGCGAGGCGACGCGGCGGTCCAGGTCGCGGACCAGTCCCATCTCGCGACCGCTGACCAGCGACCGCTCGATCAGGCCGGCCAGCCGCCGGTAGAACTCGTCCAGCTTGCGGTCGAAGCCCGCGTCGAGCCCCACCGCTTCCCGCAGCAGGATGCGCGTCAGATCCCGGTTGCGCAGCAGCGTGTCGAGCACCCGGCCGACGTTGTCCAGCATCTGCCGCGCCGAATCCTCGGCCCCGCCGGCCGGATCGACCCGCCGGATCCGGCTTTCCAGCTCCTGGAACAGCACGTCCAGCAGTTCGTCGAAGATCGCCCGCTTGCTCGCGAAGTGGAGGTAGAACGTCCCCCGCGCCACCCCGGCCTCCCGGATGATGTCGGCCACCCCGGCCGCGTGATACCCCTTCTCCGCGAACACCTTGCGGGCGCACCGGAGGACCTGGGAGTGGCGCTCTTCCCTGCGCACGAAACCGGATGCTACGATCCCGCGGTCCGGGCGTGCAACACCGCACGGCCCCCCAATTCCGCCGCCGCCAGCCCGGCGGACGTCGCCGATCCCGGCGACGCTGGCCCTCCGGCACCGGCCGGTGTACTCTTCGATCGTGCGGCCGGGCGCGTCGCGGCTGCGGGGAGGTGCTCCATGGAACGCCGCCGGGGAACGGCCCTGCTCCCGATCGTCGCCCTGCTGCTCGCCTGCTCCGCCTCCGACGACGACTCCACCGCTCCGCCTCCGGACGGCCGGGACTACGCCGAAACCGGGGACGTCGGCTGCCGGGCGGACGACGCGGACGGCGACACGATCGCGGACCAGGACGAGGCCCGCGCCGACCGGCTCGACACCGACGCCGACACGACCCCGGACTACCAGGACACCGACAGCGACGACGACACGATTCTCGATGCGGTGGAGGCGGGGGACTCCGACCCGTGCACGCCGCCGCGCGACACGGACGTCGATGGGACGCCGGACGCGCGGGACATCGATGCCGACGGCAACGGGGTCTTCGACCGGTTCGAAGGCGCGGGCGATCTCGACGGCGACACGCTGCTCGACGCGCTGGACCCCGACGACGACGGCGACATGATCTCCGACGTCGAGGAGATCGCGGGCAACCCGGCCGCGCCGCCGGACCACGACGGCGACACCCGGCCCGACTACCGGGACACGGACAGCGACGACGACACGATCTCGGACCGCGACGAGCGGGGGCGGGACACCGACGCGGACACGACCCCCGACCGCTTCGACGACGACAGCGACAACGACACGATTCCGGACGCGGTCGAGGCGGGCGATGCCGACCCGGCGACCTTCCCGGTCGATACCGACGGCGACGGCACGCCGGACGTGTGGGATGCCGACAGCGACGCCGACGGACTGTCGGACCGGATGGAGCACGAGAACGGGACCGACCCGACGCGGGGGGACAGCGACGGCGACGGGGTGAACGACCTGGTCGAGGTCGCCGCCGGCACCGGAGCGCTCGACCCGGCCGACAACCCGCGCGCGCGCGGCAACTTCGTGTTCGAGGTGCCGTACGAGGAGGACCCCAACCCGTGGCAGGACACGCTGGTCTTCGCCACGGACCTCCAGAAGGCCGACGTCTACTTCGCGGTCGATACCTCGGGCTCGATGGACGGCGAGATCGCCAACCTGCGCAGCGGCCTGCGCTCGATCATCCTGCCCGGCATCGTCGCCCGCATCCCCGACGTGCAGATGGGGGCGGGGCGCTTCGAGGACTGCCCGGGCGCCGGCTGCTCCAACGCGATGAACAACCTCCGGGACATCACGACCGACATCGCCGCCGTCGAGAGCGCGATCGCCTCGATGACCGGCCTGTGCGGCGGCACCGAACCGTACCTCGACATGCTCTGGCTCCTCGCCACCGGCGACACCTCCGCCTACCCGTCGTCGGACGTGCGGCCGCGGCCCCGCCGCTGCGCCGACCCGGCGACGGTCGGCTGGCCCTGCTTCCGGCCCGACGCGGTGAAGATCATCGTCCAGTGCGGCGACGAGGTGGCGACCCAGACCTGCGGCGGCCGCAGCGTCGCCGCCGCGACCGCGGCGATGAACGCCCAGCGCATCAAGTTCATCGGCGTCAACTCCGGCGCCTCGCGGCCCGGCTTCGAACAGGTCGCCAACGGGACCGGCTCGGTCGATGCCACCACCGGCCGGCCCCTGGTCTTCGACATCAGCTCCTCCGGCACCGGCCTGTCCGACGCCGTCGTCGATGCCGTGGACCAGCTCGCCCACAACGTCCCGATCCGCGTCGATGCGACCCCCGCCGACGGCGCCGACGAACCACCCCACGACCCGCCGGTCGATGCGGTGGTCGCCTTCATCGATTACCTGGAGACGAACACCAGCGGCGCCACGATCGTCGACCCGGTCACCGGCGAGACCCGCACCTGCACCGCCGGCGTCGAGACCGCCGATTCCGACGGCGATACCCACCCCGACTACTTCCCGCGCGTGTTCCCCGGCACCAGCGTCTGCTGGGACATCCACGTCCAGCGCAACGTCACCGTCGAACCGCTGCCCCACGTGCCGCAACTGTTCCGGGCCACCATCCATGTCCAGGGCGACCTCTACACGCCGCTGGACAGCCGCGAGATCTTCTTCCTGGTGAAGCCGTTCATCCCGCCGCCCGACGTCCCGGGCTGAGCGGGCGGAGGAGTCGACGATGCGCGTTTCCGCACCGCTCCGACGCGCCGCCGCCCTGACCCTCGCCGCCCTCCCGGCGCTCGCCGCCGCCTGCGGCGATTCCGGCGACTCCGCACCGCCCGACGCCCCCCGGGAGGACGCCGCGCCCCGCGACGACGCCGGATGCGACCCCCGCGCCTGCCTCACCGAGTGCCTCGCGGCGGGCGTCGCCGAGGGCACCTGCGCCGCCGACGGCGTCTGTCACTGCACCGGCGGGCCCGACGGCGACGCCGACGCCGACGGAGACGAAGACGTTCCGCCCGACGTCGAACCCGACGACGGGGGAGGGGAGGGCGCGCCCGACGTCGTGCTCTGCGATCCGACCGCCTGCCGCGACTCGTGCGTGATCGGCGGCCACGCCGGCGGCCATTGCGAGGCCGACCTGTGTCTGTGCGACTCCGGCGCCGACGCCGATGCCGATGCGGACGCCGAGTCCTCGGTCTGCGACGGCGCCCTCTGCGCCGACCGCTGCGTCGCCTACGGCTACGCCGGCGGCCATTGCGAGGGCGACCTGTGCCTGTGCGACTCCGGCGCCGACGCCGATGCCGATGCGGACGCCGATGCGGACGCGGCCGCCGACGCCGACGCCGACGCGGATGCGGAGGCCGACACCGAGGCCGACGCGGACGCCATCGACGGCGGCACCTGCACCGTCGCGGACTTCCCGTTGCAGCGGATGTGCCGCTCCGGCTTCAAGTGCACGATCGAGGGGCTGGCGGGGGGACGCGCGCTGCCGATCTGCGACTACGCCGGGGCGGGCGGCAACAATGCGCCCTGCGCGGCCGCGTCGCCGCCGGCGGTGACCGACGACTGCGCCGCCGGCTACTACTGCGTCGCGACCGGCTCGGAGAACCGCTGCCTGCACTTCTGCTCGACCCACGCCGACTGCGCGATCGTCCTCGGCACGGCGTCGGCGGGGTGCACCTACGAGCTGAACGACGGCCTGGGCGGCACGGTGCCCGACGTGCGCTTCTGTTCGGTCGGCTGCAACGCGTCGACGGACGTCGGCTGTCGCGCCGGCCAGACCTGCCGTCCCGTCGGCGACGCCGCCGGCTCGTTCACCGACTGCTCGCCCGCCGGCGCCGGCGGCTGGGGCGCCTCCTGCGCGCTCGGCGGCGACGCCGCCTGCGCCGCCCGTCACGTCTGCCTCGGGTCGGGCGCCGCCGCCCGCTGCGAACGCTTCTGCTTCGCCGACGCCGACTGCGATCCCCTCGGGACCACCTCGCAGTGCGTGTACGACGTGGTCGACGCGAGCGGCCGCGAGATCCCGGGCTTCGACGTCTGCTCCGAACCGTGCGACGTGTTCGCCGACACCGTCTGCCCCGCGCGCGGCGGGACCTGCCGGCTCGGCCTGTTCTCCGGCCACGCCGAGATCGCCTCGTACTGCGGAGCCGCGGGCGCCGGCGGCCAGGGCGCCTCGTGCGCGAGCGGCCCGTCGGCCTGCCAGGCCGGCTTCGCCTGCTTCAACGTCACGGGCTACGGCAGCATCTGCGTCCGCCACTGCCGGCATCCGAGCGGCACGCCGTCGTGCGGCGCGGGGACCACGTGCGTGTCTCCGAGCGGCTATCCGGCGGGGGTGGGCGTCTGCATCCCGTCCTGAAACCGCGCGGGCGGCGTGCGCGAAAGGTGATTCGATGACGTCGAAGGTCCAGACCGGTTCTTGCTTCCCCCTCCTCCTCCTCCTCGGCGGGGCACTGAGCGCGGGCTGCGGCTCGAGCGACGAGGCCGCCGATGGAACGGACGCCGCCCGCGCGGAGGACGCCGCGACCCCCGAGGACGCCCTCGCGGCCGACGGCGACGGCGACCACGACGACGCCGACCAGACGCCGGACGACGTCCCGTCCGACCTCGAGCCGACCGACGGCGCCGACACGCCGGACGACGGCGTCCCGGCGGACGCACCCGCCGACGGCGAGCCCGAGGCCGACGGCGCGACGCGGACCGGGTGCCTCGCCGCCGACGGGCTGTTCCCCGCCTGGGGCAATTTCCACGCGCACACCAGCTTCTCGGACGGGCAGCAGGAACCGTCCGACGCCTTCGCCTACGCGCGCAACGTCGCCGGCCTCGACGTGCTGATCGTCACCGATCACCTGGAGCAGATCTACCTCCCCACCCGCTGGGCCGACTGCAAGGAGCAGGCGGACGCGGCGGACGCTCCGGGCGCCTTCGTCGCGGCGTGCGGCTACGAGTACGGCAGCGGGTTCGACGCGCTGTTCCGCTCCACCGGCCACAACAACGTGTTCGCCAATCCGAACCTGTTTCCGATCATCCAGCGCGACTTCCACGACTTCTACGCCAGCCTCGCCGCCTGCCCGTCCTGCATCGGCCAGTTCAACCACCCCGGGGACGAGCCGCTGCAGCACTGGAACCACTTCGAATACGACGCGGCGGCGGACCAGCGGATGCAACTCTACGAGTTCAACAGCGACCCGGCGTGGGAGATGTACTTCGCGGCGCTCGACGCCGGATGGCACGTCGCGCCGATGTGGAACCAGGACAATCACTCCGCGAACTGGGGCACGGCCAACGACCATCGCAGCGGCGTCTGGGTCGCCGCGCGGACCCGGGACGAGGTGTACGAGGCGTTGCGGGCCCGGCGCACCTTCGCCACCGCCGACCGCAACGCCGCCGTCCGCGTCCTCGCCGACGGCGACTGCTGGATGGGTTCGGACCTCGCCGGCGTCGGCTCGCCGGTCGAGGTCCGGGTCGAGGCGTCGGACGAGGACGCGACGGACGCCTTCGCGACGGTCGAGCTGTGGGGACCGGGGCGTGCGCGGCTGCATGCGGCGGACTGCGGCGGCGCCTCGAACTGCGCCGTCTCCTTCGACGTGGCGGTGACCGGCCCGACCTACGTCGTCGCGCGGGTGAGCCAGGCCGACGGCGAATGGCTCGTCGCGGCGCCGGTCTGGCTGGCGCCGTAGGAACGGGCGACCGCGGCGCGGCCGGCCCGCGTTCCGCCGCCAGCCCGAGCGACCGCGCAGCCCGGAGGGTCGAAGGACCGCCACGAATTTCGGGTCCCGCGGTCCCGCCAGGCACTTGAAACTGGTCCGCGAGGCATGTAGATTCCCCGCCTCGGCCTGTGGCGCCGAGGGCGACACGGGCACGCCGGGCGCGATGCCGCGGATGGAGGATCGTTCGGCAAGCGCGTGGCGGGTTGCGGAGGTCGGCCAGCTTAGCTCAGCCGGTAGAGCAGCGGTTTCGTAAACCGCAGGTCTGGGGTTCGAGTCCCCAAGCTGGCTCCGGAAACGGCCGGACGTCGGAGCGCTTGACAGCGCAGCCCGACCCGGCCAAATTCCCGCCCTCCCGCGTCGCCCGCTCGCCGGGCGCCGCGGTGGACGGAAGGACGGACGCCATGAACCGCAACCTCGGATTGATCGGCCGCAAGATGGGCTGCACGCAGCTGTTCCTCGAGAACGGGAACGTCGTGCTGGTGACGCTGATCGAGGCCGGGCCGTGCACGGTGGTCGGCAAGCGCACCCCCGCCAAGGACGGCTACTCGGCCCTCTGCCTGGCCTGGGGCGAGCGTCCCGAGCGGCGGCTGACGCGCCCGGTGCTCGGACAATTCAAGAAGGCGAACGTCAAGCCCGCGCGGGTCGTGCGCGAGTTGCGCGTGCCCGAGGACGTCGCCGCCAAGTACGAGGTCGGCAAGCAACTCGGCGTGGCGGACGTGTTCCAGAAGGGGGAACTGGTCGATGTCACCGGGACGAGCAAGGGCCGCGGCTTCGCCGGCGTGATCAAGCGGCACCGCTTCAACTCCTGGGTCGCCGGGCACGGGACGCACGAGTACTTCCGCCATTCGGGCTCGATCGGGCAGAACATGACGCCGGGTCGCACCTATCCGGGGCTGCGGATGGCCGGACACATGGGCGCCTGCCGCGTCACGACGGTCGGTATCCGCCTCGCCGACGTCGACGAGGAACAGGGGGTGCTGATGGTCCGCGGCGCGGTGCCGGGGCATCGCAACGCGGTGGTCGTCGTGCGCAAGTCCCACCGGCGCGCCGAGGCGCGCCAGCAACTGTTGACGGCCAAGGCCGCCGCGGGCGCGAAGAAGAAGTAGTTCCTCCCCGTGGGGCGCCGACGGCAGGACCACTGGGCGCGCCAGGCCCGGCGCGACGATTTTCCGGCCCGTTCGGTCTACAAGCTGGAAGAACTCGACCGCCGCACCCGGCTGGTGCGGCCGGGCCGCCGCGTGCTGGACCTCGGAGCCGCGCCGGGCTCCTGGACCCTCTATCTCGCCCGCGGCGTCGGTCCCGGCGGGTTCGTGCTCGCCGTCGATCTCCAGCCGCTGCGGATCGCCCTGCCGGCCAACGCGCGGTTCCTCCGCGGCTCGTGCTTCGACCTGGCGGCCGAGATCGGGGCCGCCGGCCCGTTCGACCTGGTGGTCTCCGACATGGCGCCCTCGACGATGGGCGACCGCGGGACCGATCAGCACCGCTCGTTCGAGCTGTTCTCCGGGGCCCTCGACCTGGCCCTCGCCCACGCCCGGCCCGGCTCGGACTTCGCCGGCAAGATCTTCCAGGGGCCGTCGTTCGAGGAGGCCCGGGCGAGGCTGCGGGAGACCTACGCCGAGGCGCGCGTGATCCGGCCGCGGGCCACGCGCACGGAAAGCTACGAGGTGTTCCTGGTGGGGCTCGGGTTGCGGCCCCCCGGCCCGCCCCCCGGCCTCCCCCCGCCCTGATCCCATCGTTTCGCCGGGGCGTTTTTGCTCCTTGCCTCGGTCCGGAGGGCGGGGTAGCATCTGTTCGGCCGGCTCTCTGCCGGTCGAAGTCCGGTGCGTCGATGCGTTGGATTGACTACGCCCGTGCACATGGCGGGGAGACGGTTGCAGGCTTGCCCGGGGCGGCCCTGCGCCGCATCGCCGAAGCGATCGACGCCGGCCGCGAGGTGCTCGAGGTCGCGCGGGAGGAACTCGGGCGGGTCGATGGCCTGCCCCCGTCGGTGCTCGGCCGGCTCTACGAGCTGGAGCAGCGGCGGATGCGATGGAAGGCCGCCGCGCAGGAGATTACGGCCCGGCGGGCCCGCGACGGGTTGCCCGCGCTGCCGGACGCCCTGCTGCGCGAGATGGCCACCCCGACGGCGCTCGAGGCGCTCGACCGGGCGGCGCGGCTGGCTCCCTCGGCGACGGCGATCGAGCTGCGCGAGTACGTCGCGATCTGGGACGCCTGCTTCCAGCTGGCGCGGCGGGACGGGGAGTTGCGCATCACGGCCGCCACCGAGGACGCGGCGGCGGTGGCGGAGTTCGAGGACCTGCTGGGGCGGGCCGAGGCGCCCGCGGCCCTGCCGGCGCACCGCTGGCTGGCGGCACGGCGCGCCGAACGGCTGGGCGTGGTGCGCCTGGAGTTTCGCTGGCCGACCGAGGCGATGCACGACCGGATCCGCGCCGTGACGCTGAAGCTTAGCCGCGACGAGACGAACCGCACGCCGGAGCAGCTCTGCGAACTCCTCGTGCTGCGCGACCTCGAGCCGGCGCTGCGGCGGCATCTCGACGAGCGCTCCGAGGGCGAGGCGCTGACGGCGGCGGCCGGCGCCTACGCGGCGCTGTTCCGCATCCCGCCCGTGATCGCCACGCGGCTCGGCGCGATCTTCTTCGGCCGGGGCCCGCGACCGGTGAGCTGGGTCGTGGCCGACGGCGGCGGAGCCGCGCTCGAGTCCGGCACCGACGCCGGCGTGGCCGACGACTGGGCCGCGGCGCTCGTCGCGCGGCTCCAGGCGGCCGGCATCGAGGTGCTCGTGCTGCCGGCCAGCTCGCCGGCCGTCGACCGGCTGCGCGACGTCGAGCGGGCGGCGGAGGGGAAGCTGCCGATCGTCCGCATCCCCACCGCGGCGATGCGCGAGGCCAAGGCCGCCCTCGGCGGCCCGGACCTCGAACTTCCCTCCAGCCAGGCCGCGGCCCTGATCCTCGCCCGCAGGGCGCTCGACCCCGTCGGCATGTTCTCCGCCGTCGACCCCGCCTCGCTCGGGCTCGCCGAATACCAGCACGACCTCGACCCCGAGCGGGTCAGCCGCTACCTCCGGACGGCTCGCGGGCTGGCGGAACTGGAGGCCCAGCGCGCGGCGGCCGTGAAGGCCGCCGGGAAGGGGACCCCCGCCGACGGGGTGTCGCCCGCACGCCCGCCGACGCCCCCGGGAGGCGTGTCGCCCACCGAGCCCCTCGGTTCCCGGCCCGTCCTGTCGCTGAGCACGATCAGCTCGATCGATGACTTGCGCCCCGGGATGATCCTGCAAGGGACGATTACCACCCTCACCCAGTTCGGCGCCTTCGTGAACCTGGGATTGCGGCAGGAAGGCCTCGTGCACGTCTCGGAAATGGCCGACCATCGAGTCGCCCAGGCGGCGGACGTGGTGCGACCGGGACAGCAGGTGCGGGTACGCGTGGTCGACGTGGACCGCAGTCGGAATCGGATTTCCCTGTCGCTGCGACTGCAGGACACCCGCGGGCCGCGCTCGCCCGCAGCCGGAACGCGGGCCAAGGCCGCCGTCCTGCGCGAACTCGACAAGTTTTTCAAGAAGTAGGCGAGACGGCGAAACGACCGGCCGGCTTGACACCGGCCCCCCACAAGCTAGACTCCGGCAAGCCCTCGAGGAGGAGGCCAACATGCGGAATGGACTGATGATTGCAATCATGACCGTCGGACTGGCGGCCGGCCTGCCGACCTTTCCGGCGGCGGCACAGACCGCCGAACCGACGCAGGAGGCGCGCGACCAGGCCCGGGCGCACTTCCGCGCCGGCCAAGAGGCGTTCGACGCCGGCAACTTCGAGACGGCGCTGGCGGAGTTCACCCAGGCGGACAGCCTGCTCCCGGCCGCCCGGGCGCTCTCGATGATCGGCCAGTGCCAGCGCAAACTCTCGCGGGATCTCGACGCCCTGCGGACCTTCCGGCGCTACGTCGAACTGTACGGCAATCCGGCCAACGACCGCGAAACCCGGGCGCTGGCGGAGGTCCGCGAGTGGATCGACCAACTCGAGGAGAACGTGGGGCGTGTCCGCGTGAACGTCGCCGTCAGCGGCGCCTCGGTGTTGGTCGACGGCCAGGTCGTCGGCAACGCGCCCCTCGCCGCGCCGGTCGAACTGCTCCGCGGACCCCATACGTTGCGCGCCGAGGCCGAGGGGTATCGTCCGGCGGAGGAGACGGTGACCGTGGAACCCGGTCAGGAAGTCGCCGTGACGCTCGTGCCGGCCCCCCTGCAGACCACGGCCACCGTCAGCCTGTCGGCCAACGTTTCCAACGCCACCGCCACCCTCGACGGCCAGCCGCTCGGCACGCTCCCCTTCACCGGGGAGTTCGAGGCCGGGGTGCACCAGCTCGAGGTGACGGCGGACGGCTACGAGTCGGTGCGCCTGGCGATCACCCTCGAGGCCGGCCAACCGTTCACGCGGGCGGTGGAACTGTTCCCGATCCCGGAGGCGGAAGAGGCCTGGTACGAGAAGTGGTGGGTCTGGACCATCGCCGGGGTCGTCGTGGCGGGCGCCACGACCGGCATCGTGCTCGGCGCCACGGGCGGCGAGGAGATGCCGGACAGCGACTGGCTGCTTGGACTGCCGTAGGCGGGAGGAGACGTGTCATGATCAAGCGCATCATCGGAACCCTGGTGCTGCTGGCCCTGGTCGCCGGTTGCGGCGGCGAAACCGGCGTGCGGCTCGTCATCCGCAAGGACGCCGCGCTCGCCGTCCCCGCCGACCTCGACAGCCTGCGCGTCACCGTGTTCGCCGGCGCGACCGGCACCGAACTGTTCCATCGGACGCAGCCGTTCGGCGACCTGACCGAGGGCAGCTTCCCGGTGACGGTCGGCGTCACCGCGGGCAGCAGCTATGACGACTGGGTGATGTTCCGGGTCGAGGGACTGTTGGGCGGCGACCGGGTCATCGAACGCTGGGTGGTGGCGCAGTTCGTCGACGGCGAGATCCGGGAAGTCGTCGTCGAACTGCAGGACGCCTGCCTGCTCCGGGCGTGCGACGGCGGCCAGGAATGCCGCGACGGCGCCTGCGCGACGGCCGAGCGGCCCGCCGGCTGGACCGTCGATTGCGGCGACGCCGTGCCCGACACCGGCGAGGAGTGCGACGACGGCGAGGCGAACAGCGACACCCTGGCCGACGCCTGCCGCACCACCTGCGTCGCCGCCGCCTGCGGCGACGACGTCGTCGACACCGGCGAGCAGTGCGACGACGGCAACACCACCTCCGGAGACGGCTGCAGCGCCGGCTGCCGCACGGAAGGCGCGGTCTGCGGCAATGGCGAGATCGACGGCACCGAGGAGTGCGACGACGGCAACGCCACGGCCGGCGACGGCTGCGAGCCCGACTGCACCGACACCTGCCACGCCGCCGCCGACTGCGACGACGAGGACCAGTGCACGCGCGACACCTGCGACCCGGTGGCGACCGGCGGCGGCCAGATCTGCCGCAACGTGATCCAGGAAGGGGCCGCGTGCGACGACGGCAACCCCTGCACGACGGACGAGGCCTGCAACGCCGCCGGAGCCTGCACCGGCGGCACCAACACCTGCACCTGCGACCCGGAGGGGACGGACACCTGCGAGGCCGACCACGGCGACCGCGACCCCTGCAACGGAACGCTCGAATGCAGCGCCGCCGGCGAGTGCGTCGTCGACCCCGCCACCGTGCGGCGCTCGGGCGACCCGTGCGACAACGGGATCTTCTGTGACGGCGCCGACGTCTGCGGCGGATCCCCGATCACCTGCCGGAGCCCCGGCAACCCGTGCGCCGCCTGCCAGACCTGCGACGAGACGGGCGACGAGTGCGACATCAACACCGGCTCGTGTTTCATCGACGACGCCTGCTACGGCGACGGCGACCCGAATCCGGCCAACGCCTGCCAGGTGTGCGACGCCGGCACGCTCGCCACGGCCTGGAGCAACGCCCCGGATACGACCCCCTGCGACGACCGCGACCCGTGCACCACGGGCGAGTTCTGCACCGCGGGCGTCTGCGGCGGCGGCACCCCCTCGTGCGGGTGCGACCCGACGGCCGACACCTGCGAGGCGGACCACGGCGACGGAGACCCGTGCAACGGGACTCTGTACTGTTCGGCCGCGACGCGGACCTGCGTCGTGGAGCCCGGCACGCCGCTGGCGGAGGGCACCTGGTGCGACGACGGCGTGGCCTGCAACGGGACCGACACCTGCCACGACCCGGGCACCGGCATGGTGTGCACGCATGCCGGCTCGCCGTGCCGTTCGTGCGAGACGTGCGTCGAGGGCTCCCCGCCCACCTGCACGCTCAACACCGGCTACTGCATTCTCGGCACGCCGGCCGACTGCGTGGCCCGCGGCACCCCGAACCCGGCCAACGCGTGCGAGGTCTGCGACGACGTCGAGTCGACGACGGAGTGGACCCCGAACGCCGGGGCCGCGTGCGACGACGGGGAGTTCTGCAACGGCACCGACACCTGCGAAACCGACGGCACCTGCTCGCGGCACACGGGCGCGCCCCCGGCCGGGACGCCGTGCACCGCGGACGCCGACGCCTGCACGATCGATGCGTGCAGCGGAGGCGTGTGCACCCACACCGCCGAATGCGTCGATTCCACCGTCGCGGTCAACACCGCCGCGACCTCCTGGCGCTTCTGCGTCACCGACGCCAACTGCTCCACCGCCGTCGGGGCCGCCTGCACGGCGGTCAACGTCCCGGCGAGCTGGAACTCCTGGAGCACCTCCGGCACGCCGATGACCCACTGCACCGCCGGCGGCGGCTTCTGGGTCGCCACGGTCACCGGGCTGACCAGCGGGAACCAGTGCTACCGCTTCTACGGCACCGACGGAACGACTCCCGCCTGGTTCAGCGACCCCGCCGCCGGGGCCGACTGCGGCACCGGCGCCGGCTACTGCAACCCGCCGACGGACACCAACTGCCGCGTCGTCGTGCCGTAGCCTCCCGACATCGCCGGCTTCTCGCCCTCCCCGCCCTCTGGCCGGTCCGCCGCAGGCCGCGCGCCTCCCCTTGACGATTCCACCCTCTCGGCTATGCTGGCGTCCACTCCCCGGACGTCGGCGCGCGCGGACGTTCCGCGATGCCACGACGCGGGGAGAGCGGGGTGGCCCCGATGAAGAAGACTCTGCTTCTGGCAATCCTGACGCTGGGACTGGCCGCGGCACCGGCGGCCGCGCAGCCGTTCGAGGCTGGCAGCGAGGCGAAGGGGGTCCGCGGAGCGATCGGCCTGGGGCTGATCGGCGCCGAACTGACGATGACGATCGAATCGGCGGCGGGCGTCACCAACCCGTGGCTCCTGTCCCTCATCCCGTTGGCCGTCGGCGGCGGCTGCGCCGCCGGCGGCTACTTCATGGAACTGGAATCGGTCGATGCCGGCGTCGCCACCCTGTCGATCGGCATGACCCTCCTCGTCCCGTCGATCCTGCTGACCCTCGTGCTGATGACCGAGGAATACGAACCGACGGGCGAGGCGCGGCCGACGGCCCAGACGACCGCCGCCGGCGCCGTGGCCGCCGCGGCCCGCCGCTGGGGACCGCCGTCCCTGGTCGCCGTCGGCGACGGGGGACTCCGACTGGGCGTTCCCGCCCTCGCCGTGGCGGAAGCACCGGCCGCCTCCCTGTACCGCGCCGGAGCCGCCGGGACCGGCTTCGAGTACCGCCTGCCGTTGCTGCACTGGGCTTTCTAGTCTTCGATCGGTCCGAACACCCTCGCACGAAGCCCGCGGGCGCGACCCGGCGTCGCGCAAGCGGGCCGGCGTGCCGGCGGGGGTGAGGAACAACCGCGACTGCCACAACGGAGCCTCCTTCCCGCGACACCCACGGTGGCGGGCGTGCCGGCCGGCGTGCAGAACAGACCGGACGGGCGGCGCGCGGGAGAAACCGGCTCGCCGGCGCCAACGGCGTTGCCGGTCGACAACCGCGGAGCGCGCGACGCGGGCGGGGCTCGCGCGTTCGAACCCGGCGACGGCGAGGGGCAAGGGCGCGCCGTTCGGGAGAAAAGCGCGCCGCCGGGCATCGTCGGGGTGAACGGGTCGCCGTCTGGCACGCCGGTTGCTGTTCTCGACGGCGGAGTGGCCGCGGGGTGGTGCGAAACCGCCTCTCGGCATCACCCCGCGGCCCTGTTCGAGAGGCGGAGAAGGGGAAGGAGTCTTCCATGATCCGCGCTCTCGCAACGTTCCGGGTGGTGCCCTGCCTCGTCGCGGCGGTCGTCGCCGCCGGCTGCATGGACCGGGACCTCACCGGCCTGGAACCGGTGGTCCAGGCCCAGATGATCCTCACCGTGCCGCAGCCGCCGAGCGGCAAGGTCGACATTCTCGTCGTCGTCGACAACTCGGGGTCGATGCAGCAGGAACAGGAGGCGCTGGCGGCGAACTTCCCGCGCCTGATCGAGGAGCTGATGGCGCCGAGCGACCCCGAGCGCCACGCGGTCACCGACCTGCACGTGGGGATCGTCTCGACCGACCTCGGCTCGGCGGGGTTCGATCTCTCGACCTGCGGCAACGGCCGGCTCGGATTCGCGGGCGGGGACGACGGGCGGCTGCTCGACACGCCGTCCCCCGCGGTGGGCGGCTGCGCCGCGAGCTACCCGCTCTTCCTGTCCCGGGTGCGGGGCCAGCCGGACTACCCGCTGTCGCGGATGGCGGAGGACTTCCGCTGCCTGGCGACGCTCGGCACCCGGGGCTGCGGGTTCGAGCAGCAGATCGAGGCGGCGCGGAAGGCGCTCGTCGAACATGCGCGGCCCGGGGGCCTCAACGACGGCTTCCTGCGGCCCGATTCGATCCTGGCGGTGCTGTGGGTCACCGACGAGGAGGACTGCTCCGTGGCCGATCCCGCGATCCTCGATCCCCGGCGGGACGACCTCGGCCACCTGAACCTGCGGTGCTACTTCCATCCGGAGATGCTGCGGCGGGTGGACGAGATGCTGGGCGAGCTGCGGGCGCTGCGGGCGAATCCGCGGGACTTCGTGGTGGCGATGATCGCGGGGGTGCCGTTCGAGGGTTCCGACGGGGCGGCCTGCCAGGGCACCGGCGACCGCCTCGGCGCGTGTCTCGACCGGCCGATCATGCAGTACCGCCTCGATCCGGCCTCGCCGGGCACCCTGCTCCCGGCCTGCACCAACCCCTCCGGCTGGGGACACGCGCTGCCGGGCCGGCGCCTCGTCGAGGCGGCGCAACTGCTGGGAAGCCAGGCGACGGTGTACTCGATCTGCAACGACGACTGGCGGCCGGCGATGAACGGGATTCTCGACCTGATCCGCGGGGCGATGGACCACGTCTGCTTCCCGCACGAGCTGGCGCTCGACCCGGCGACATGCCGGGCCGAGTGCGACGTGGTGGAGATTCTCTCGGACGACCGCCCCTGCCCCGCCGGCCGGGTCGAGGCGGACCCGCCGACGGTGACGGAGCCCGACGGTCGGGTGCGGCGGCGCTGCGTGATCCCGCAGGCCGAGCGCGTGCCGGGGCCGGACGGGAGCTGCCCGACGACCGCCGCCTCGGGATGGTACTACCTCCCGCGGGCGCAGAGCGGGGAGGCGGACTGCGACCAGGTGCTGTTCGCCGCCGACGCGGTGCCGGAGGCGCTGTCGGACGCGCGGCTCGAATGTCTGACCTACATCTGTCCGGCGGAACGGCAGTGCGGGCCGGCGTCGAACCCGGGCGGGCGGTGTTGCCCGGAGGGCGAGGTGTGCGCGGCGGCCGACCCGCTCGCCGGCGGGGTCTGCGTGCCCGCGTTCTGACCGGCGTCAGACCTCGAGGATGTCCTTTTCCTTGGCGGCGACGAGCTCGTCGACCTTCTTCACCCCGGCGTCGGTCAGTTCCTGGACCTTCTTCGTCGCCCGGCCGCCGTCGTCCTCCGCGACCTCCCCCTCGTCGATCAGCGACTGGATCAGGTCGTTGGCGCTGCGGCGGTGGTTGCGGATCGAGACCTTGGTCTCCTCGCCCTGGCGCTTGAGGACCTTGACCAGCTCCTTGCGGCGCTCCTCGGTCAACGGCGGGACGGAGATGCGGATGAACTCGGCGTCGGCGTGGGGGGTGAGCCCGAGGTTCGCGGCGAGGATCGCCTTCTCCACGGCGTGGACCTGGGAACGGTCCCACGGCTTGACCAGGATCGTCCGCGGGTCGGGGGTGGACATCGAGGACATCTGGTGCAGCGGGGTGGCGGTGCCGTAGTAGTCGACGCGGACCCCCTCGAGGATCGCGAGGCTGGCGCGGCCGGTGCGCATCCGGGACAGCTCGCGGCGCAGGGATTCGATCGCCTTGTCGATGTTGTCCTTGAGTTCCTGGAGGATCTCCTCGAGCATCGGGCACCTCAACGCGTGGGCCGGGCGCGGGGCGCCCGGGCGGCGCCGGCAGGACGCTCCGCCGGCGGATCGGCCGTGACGAGCGTTCCGACCGCCTCGCCCCGGCAGATGCGCCGGGCGTTGCCGGGGACGCCGAGGGCGAAGACGGCGATCGGCAGGCGGTTCTCGAGGCACAGGGCGAAGGCGGCGGCGTCCATCACGCGCAGGTCGCGCGCCAGCGCCTCGCGGTGGGTCAGCCGGTCGAAACGGACGGCGCGCGGGTCGCGGGCCGGGTCGCGGTCGTAGACGCCATCGACCTTGGTCCCCTTGAGCAGCGCGTCGGCGCCGATCTCGGCGGCGCGCAGCGCCGCCGCGGTGTCGGTGGAAAAGTACGGGCTGCCGGTGCCGCCGGCGAACAGGACGACCCGGCCGCGTTCGAGGTGGCGGAGGGCGCGCCGGCGGATGTACGGCTCGGCGAACGGGCGGACCTCGAACGCGGTCTGCAGGCGCGTGGGAACCCCGGACGCCTCGAGCCGGCTCTGGAGCGCGAGGGCGTTGATCACGGTGGCCAGCATCCCCATCGCGTCGCCGGTCGCCCGGTCGATCCCGGTGTCGCCCGGTCGGCCGCCGCGGAAGATGTTGCCGCCGCCGATGACGACGCCCACCTGGACGCCGAGATCGCGGACGGCGCGGACCTCGGCGGCGACCGCGGCGACCGCGGCGGGGTCGAGCCCCCAGCCGCGCGGGCCGGCCAGAACCTCTCCGGACAGCTTGAGCACCACGCGGCGGTAGACGGGCCGGGCGCCGCGCATCCGGCGGGCGGGAACGGGGTCCTTCGTCGTCACGTCTGCAGCATCGCCTGCACGTCCGCGGCGATGTCGAACTTGCGCTTCTCGAGCCCCTCGCCGAGCTCCCAGCGCACGAAACGGCGGATCGTCACGTTCTCCCCGATCTTGGCCACCAGCTCGGTGCGCACCTGGTCGATCGTCTTCTTGTCGTCCTTGACGAACAACTGGTCGAGCAGGCAGATCTCGGACTTCCACTTGTTGATCTGCCCATCGACGATCTTGGCCACGATCTCCGGCTTCTTCCCCGACTGCGCCTGCTGGGCCTGGAAGATCTCGCGCTGGTGGGCCACCTCGGCCTCCGGCACCTCGTCCTGCGACAGGTAGGCGGGGTTGGACGCCGCGATGTGCATCGCGACGTCGTCGACGAACGCGCGGAAGTCCGCGCTGCGCGCCGCGAAGTCGGTCTCGCAGTTGACCTCCAGCAGCACGCCGATCCGGCCGCCGCCGTGGATGTAGGCGTGCACGCACCCCTCCGCGGCGATGCGCCCGGCCTTCTTGGCCGCCTTGGCCAGACCGCGCTTCTGCAGCAGCTCGACGGCCTTGTCCATGTCACCGCCGGACTCCTCGAGCGCCTTCTTGCAGTCCATCATGCCGACGCCCGTCCGGTCGCGCAGCTCCTTGGTCAGTTGGGGCGTGATCTTGGTCGACATCTCCATCCTCACCTTCGCGTCCCGAGACGCATCGCACTGGCGGGCCGGCCGTCAGGAGCCGGCCGTCTCGCCGCCCGCGGGGGCTTCCGGCGGCGGACCGCCGCGGCCTCCGCGACGCGCCGCCGGACGGCCGCCCCCCGCCGCCGGCCGACCGCGTCGCGCCGCGTACTCCACGGCCGGCCCCTGGCCGGTGCTGGCCGCCGCCACGAAGTCCTCCTTCTGGTCCCGCTTCCCGCTCGCATACTCCCGGCGCCGCGACTGCCCCTCCTGGCACGCCTCGGCGATCTTCGCCGTCACGAGCCGGATCGAACGCATCGCGTCGTCGTTGCCCGGGATCGGGTAGTCGACGACGTCCGGGTCGCAGTTCGTGTCCAGCAGCGCCACGACCGGCACGCCGAGCCGCCGCGCCTCCCGCACCGCGTTCGCCTCGTTGTCGGGATCGATCACGAACACCGCGCCCGGCAGGTGGGTCATCTGCTTGATGCCCAGCAGGTTCTTCTCGATGCGCTGCCGCTCCTTCTCGATCTTGAGCTGCTCTTTCTTCTTCAGGTCGGAATACGACCCGTCGGCCTGGCGCCGCTCCATCTCCTTGAGCCGGTCGAGCGACTTCTTGATCGTGTCGAAGTTGGTCAGCGTGCCGCCGAGCCACCGGGTGTTGACGAAGTGCATCCCCACCCGGGTCGCCTCCTCGGCCACGATCTCCTGCGCCTGCTGCTTGGTCCCGACGAACAGCACATGGTGCCCGTGCGCGACCACCTCGCTGACGAACCGGTAGGCCTTGCGGAACAGCGGCAGCGTCTGCTGCAGGTCGATGATGTGGATCCCGTTGCGCGTGCCGTAGATGTACGGCCGCATCTTCGGGTTCCACCGCGTCGTGCGATGGCCGAAGTGCATGCCCGCGTCGATCAGATCCCGCATGCTGATCGGGCCCGTCGGGCCCCGCGACGGTGCCGGCGACGCACCCGACGCCTCGCCCGACCCCGCGGCCTGCTCCGCCGCGGCAACGGCACCGCTCCTCTGCTCCACCATGCACGCGCTCCTTTCCCGTTGTCCCCGCGCCCGCCGAGGCTCCACCTCGGCCCAGGGCGAGCCGCCCTCATAGCACACGGGAATTGGCCGCGCAACCCCCGTCGTCCGGCGAACCCTTGATTCGTCGGGCCCTCCGCGCTATCGTTTCGCCGTCCGCGGGGGATGGGCGACGCGGGTGTACCCGGCACGGTCCGGGACGCCACGAGGAGGCCGGACCCATGAACCGTTCCGTGTTCAAGTCCAAGATCCACCGCGCCACCGTCACGCATGCCGACGTCGATTACGAGGGCTCGGTGACGATCGACCAGGCGCTGATGGAGGCAGCCGACATCGTGCCGTGGGAGCGGGTCCACCTCTGGAACGTGACCCGCGGCACGCGCCTGGAGACGTACGCGATCGCCGGCCCGCGCGGCTCCGGGTTGCTCTGCGTCAACGGGGCGGCCGCGCATCTCAATCGTCCCGGCGACCTGGTGATCGTCGCCACCTTCGCCGAGATGGGCCCGCGGGAACTGGCGCGCCATGCGCCCCGCGTGGTCCGCGTGGACCGGCACAACCGCATCGTCGGCGACCGGCCCGAACTTCCCGGACCGCGCCGGCCGCGCACCACCGCCCGGCGCCGCCGCTCGGCCGCCGGAGCGTCCGCGCAGGCCTGAGCCGCGGCCCGGCCGCGACGCGGGCGGAGGAGGAGCCATGGAAGAAGTCGTCGTCGTCGCCGGCGCCCGCACCGCCATCGGCACCTTCGGCGGGTCGCTCCGCGACGTCCCCGCCGTCGACCTCGGCGTCCGCGTCGCCCGGGCGGCCCTCGAACGCGCCGGCGTCCCCGCCGCCGACCTCGACGACGTCCTGTTCGGCTGCTGCATGATGCGCTCCGACGAGATCAACCCCTCGCGCTGCATCGCGCTCCAGGCCGGCATCCCGCACGAGGTCCCCGCGGCGACGATCCAGCGCCAGTGCGCCTCGGGCATGCAATCGATCGTCTTCGGGGCGATGGAGATCCTGACCGGCACGGCCCGCATCGTGCTCGCGGGCGGCGTCGAATCGATGAGCCGCGTGCCGTACGCCCTCAAGGACTACCGCTGGGGCGGCCGGATGTGGAACGGCGTCGTCACCGACATGCTCACCGAAGGCCTGACCGATCCGCTGCTCGGGATCCACATGGGGGTCACCGCCGAGAACATCGCCCGGAAGTGGAATCTCTCCCGGGAGGAGCAGGACCTGGTCGCCTGCACCAGCCACCGCCGGGCGGTCGCCGCGATCGACGCCGGCCGGTTCAAGGACGAAATCGTCCCGGTCGATGTGCCGCAGCGCAAGGGTCCGCCGAAACGTTTCGAGGTCGACGAGAACCCACGCCGCGACACCACGCTCGAGACGCTGGCCCGGCTGCCGCCGGCGTTCGACAAGCAGGGAACGGTCACCGCCGGCAATGCCTCCTCGATCAACGACGCCGCCGCCGCCGTCGTGCTGATGGCCCGCTCCGAGGCCGAACGGCGCGGCCTGCCCTACCTGGGACGCATCGCGGGCCATCAGGTCGCCGGGGTCGACCCCGCCTACATGGGAACCGGTCCGATCCCGGCGGTCCGCAAGCTGCTCGCGCGCCGCGGGCTGACGATGAAGGATATCGACTTGGTGGAATGCAACGAGGCCTTCGCGGCGCAGTACCTGGCCTGCGAACGGGAACTGGGTTTCGACCGCGAGCGCACCAACGTCAACGGCTCCGGCATCGCGCTCGGCCATCCCGTCGGCGCCACCGGCACGCGCCTCGTGCTGACGCTGCTCCACGAGATGAAGCTGCGCGACGCGCGCCGCGGCCTCGCCACGCTCTGCGTCGGCGGCGGCATGGGCAAGGCGATCCTGCTCGAGCGCTGAGACCGAACGCTGCGCCGCGGCCGTGACTCCGGGACGACGGCGGTGCCGCCGGGGTCCGGCCGTTTGACGCTCCGCGGCGCGCCGCGTAAGCTTCCGGGGGATCGGGGGCGCAGGGCGACGCCGGCCGGCAACGCCCGGCCGGCGGTCGCTGCCGAGGAGGTCCGGACGATGGCGCAGAGTGCTGGGTGGCTGGCGGGGCTGACGATCGTGCTGTCGCTGGCGGCATGCAATCCCGAGGCCGATGACGTGACGGGAACGTGCGATCCGGCGGACTGCGCCGTCGATGTCTGCGCCTCCCGCGGCGCGAACGGCGGCCAGTGCGTCGATTCCCGCTGCGTCTGCGAAGGCCCCCTCACCGGGACCTGCACGGACTCCTACTGCTTCGCCGCCTGCGTGCGGCACGCCGGCGCCACGGCCGGACGGTGCGTCACGACGACGCGCTGCGAGTGCATCTCGGACACCCCCGACGACGGCGGCTCGGACGTCCCGGTGGGGGCCTACGGCTTCGCCAACGGCGTCGTCGTCGTGGTCAGCACGTCGGGGATGTTCCCGATCGCCGGCGCGCTGGTCTACGCCCAACGGGCCGGCACCGGCGTCGCCCCGATCCCCGAAGGCAACTACTGCCCCCGCTGCCTCGACATGACCACCCTGCCCCACACCTTCTCCGCCCCCGACGGCTACTTCCGCCTGGAGAACATCCCCGCCGGCGACTGGACCCTGGTCGTGCAGAAAGGCCAGTTCCGCCGCGTGCGGCAGTTCAGCATCACCCACCACCTCGAGGAAGTCTCGATCCCCACCGACTACACCACGCTGCCCAATGTCCACGACCCCGCCAACGGCGACACGATCCCCCGCATCGCCGTGGCCCTCGGGGCCTACGACCGGATGGAAGACATCCTGGCCAAGATCCGCCTCGCCGACCTCGACCCCAGCAACCGCGCCGTCCTCGCCACCGCCGCGTTCGACTACTACAACAACGGCAGCGGCTACGGCATCCCCGGCTTCGAGGATCTGCTGAGGGACCCCGACCGCATGGCCCAATACCAGATCATCTTCGTCCCGTGCTCCGATTCGACCAACGACGACCTGCTGTCCAACGAGACCGTCCGCGAAAACGTCCGCAACTGGGTCGCCAACGGCGGCAAGTGGTACGTCGCCGACTGGTCCTACGAGTGGGTGACGTTCCTCTTCCCGGGAGCGATCAACATGTTCGGCGACCGCGGACGACCGGGCGACGCCGACGTCACTCCGGACTACGACGGGCCCGGACGCGTCGTCGATGCCGACATGGCCGACTGGCTCCGGGCGATGGGCATCGATCCCGATAACATGACCTTCGAGGAAATCTACGACAACATCTGCTCGCTCGGGACGATCCACGCCACCGACGAGGACGGCGCGCCGGTCGACGTGACGCCGAAAATCTGGGCCGAAGGCCGGCAACTCGCGAACGCCTGCGGCGGCGGCAACTACCCGTTCACCGTGACCTTCCCGTACGGCTGCGGGCGCGTCCTGTACACGAACTACCACACCGTCGGCCAGATGGGCGCGACCCACCCGGACCTGATGCCCCAGGAGCGCATCCTGCTCTACCTGATCATGGAGATCGGCGTCTGCACCGACGACGTCATCATCTGGTAGGTCTCGCCGGAAGTTCCACCGCCGGTCGCCGAACAGGCCCGCCGACACTCCTTGACCCCGTCGGCCCCGGGGACTATCGATCCGAAGGCGCGGTGCCGAGGGGGGCACGACGCGCCGGGAGAACGTTCGGATGTTGAGTCGTCAGGCCGCCTATGATTTCGTGAAGGGGCGCATCGCAAACCAAAATCTTTTCAAGCATATGCTCGCCACCGAGGCGGTGATGGAGGACCTCGCCGAACGCCTCGGCGAGGACCGCGCCCTCTGGGGGCTGACCGGACTGCTCCACGACCTCGACCTCGACGTCACCGAAGGCGACATGACGCGGCACGGCCGCGTGGCGTACGAGGTGCTGGGCGGGATGGACGTGCCCGAGGAACTGCGGCGGGCCGTGCTGGCGCACGTCGGGCACGTGGCCGCCGAGTCGCGCCTGGAGCGGGCGATCGTGGCGGCCGACCCGGTCACCGGCCTGATCACGGCCGGGGCGCTGGTCGTGCCGACGCGCAAGCTGGCCGACGTCAAGGTCGAGAGCCTGCGGAAACGGATGAAGGAGAAGCGTTTCGCCGCCAACGTGAGCCGCGAGCAGATCGCGACTTGCGTCGGGCTGGGGTTGGAGTTGGAGGAGTTTCTCGGTCTGGCGCTGCGCGCGATGCAGCGCGTGTCCGCGGACCTGGGACTGTAATCCCGCGGTCCGTTCCGTCGCGACGGACGAAAGAGGACCATGGCACGGAGCAAGTCCGGAGCGGGCGGCGGCAAGGCCGTTCGCACCGCCGCCGCGCGTCCCGCCCGGGGACCGGCAGAGTCGCGTTCCCGTGCCGCGGCCTTCCGGGACGCCGCGGGACCGGAGGGAGGCGCGGAGCCCGCCCGGCCCGCGGACGCTCCGCGCGCCGCGCGGTCGCGCTGGCTGCGCTTCGGCGAGATCGCCGCCCAACGGCACGCGATCTGGCGGATCCAGGCGGCGTTCCTGGCCGGTCGGCTGCACCACGCGCTGCTCTTGGACGGACCCGCCGGCTGCGGGAAGACGTCCGTCGCCGTGGCGCTGGCGGCGGCGCTGGCCTGCCGCAACCGCCCGGAGGGGCGTCCGGCGATGCCGCCCCTCGACGAGGTGCTGGCGGCACCCGACCCGGTCGCCTGGCCGCTCGAGGCCTGCGGCGATTGCGGCAGTTGCCGGAAGATGCCCGAACATCCGGACCTGGTGCGGGTCGGTCGCGAGGAGGGCCGCACGCGCATCGCCATCGAGCAGGTCCGCGCGCTGGCCTCGGACCTGGCCTTCCCACCGCACGAGTCGCCGTTCCGCGTGGTGCTGGTTCGCGAGGCCGACCGGCTCACGCCCGAGGCCGCGAACGCGCTGCTCAAGACGCTGGAGGAACCGCCCGCCGGCAACGTCATCGTGCTGACCACCGCCCGGCCCGCCCACCTGTTGCCGACGGTCCGTTCGCGGTGCCTGCGCGTGCCGCTCCGCCCCCTGCCGCCCGGCACGGTGCGCCAACTGCTGGCGCGCGAGGCGGGCGACGCCTCCGACACCGCGCTCGACCTCGCCGCCGGACTGTCCGCCGGCGGGCTGGAACGCGCCCGCAACCTGCTCGGAACCGACGACGCCGCCGCGCTGGCCGCGCTCGCACAGTTCGGCCGCGCCGTCGCCCAGGGCGACCTCGCCGCGCTGATCGGCGCGGCCGAACTGCTCGCGCCCGACCGGGATCGCGCCGCCGCCTCGCTCGAACTGCTGCTCGTCCTGCTGCGCGATCGACTGTCCGTCCTGGCCGGCGGCCCGACGCTGCTCGGCACCACCGCCGGGCCGGCGGCCGCCGCCTTCGAGTCCCATCCGCTCGAGGCCGTCGCCTTCGAGGGCGAACTGGTGTCGGCCGCGCGACGCGACCTCGAGAACAACGCGAATCCCCAGTTGACGTTCGACTGGCTCGGAGCCGCCTGCGCGCGCGCCGTGGCCCGGGCCCGGAGAGGACAGGCCGTCGATGTCTGACGACCAGCGCCGCGACCCACCCCCGCCGGCGAGCCCGGCCGGCATGCCGGGCGGATCCTCCGCCGAGCATCGCTCGAGGCGCCGGCGTCGGCATCGCCGTCCCGGCCCGGGCCCGGAAGGACGTTTCCCCGGCCCCGCGCCGGCGGCCCGGCCCGAACGTGCGCCGGGTCCGGCCTCGGGTCGTCCGGAACCGTCGCCCGGTGCGCCGCCGGGTCGGATGGAGCGCGACGGTCGACCGGCACAGGGGCGTCCGGAATCGCCGCATGGTGCGCCGTTGGGACGAACGGAACGCGACGGCCGACCGACCCAGGGTCGTCCGTCGGGCGTTCCGAGCGGGCGACCTTCCGCGCCCCTGCCCCTCGCCGCGCCTTCCCGGCCGGACACGGCCTCCTCGTCGCCCCTTCCCTCCCCGCCGGAATCGGTCGTCCCGGCGCTGTTCGACCCGGCCACGGCCGAGCCCCGTCCGCCCCTCTTCCCCGACGAACCTCTCGACCCCGAACTCGTGCACGAACCGGTCGAAGTCGATTCCTGGGACGATGCCCGGGAAGTCGTGGGGGTGGTCGATGTCGAACTGTCGCCGCTCGGCCCGTGGATGCCGTTCGATTCGCAAGGGATGACGCTGGTGGCCGGCGACCGCGTGGTGGTCGCCACCGCGCGCGGCCTGGAGATGGGCCGCGTCTGCCGGGCCAGCCGCTACGAGCTGCGTCGGGGACACGACCTGCCGAAGGTGCTGCGTCGGGCGGGACCGGGCGACGAGCGGCAGAGTCGGCGGAACGTCGAGCGGGCGCAGGAGGCGCGGGAGTTCGCCGAACGCCGCATCCGCGAACTCGGACTGGCGATGAAGCTCGTCGCCGTCGAGATCCTCCACGGCGGGAGCCGGGCCGTGTTCCATTTCGAATCGGAGGACCGCGTCGATTTCCGGACCCTGCTTCGCGACCTCTCGGACCACCTGCGCCTGCGGGTCGACATGCGCCAGGTCGGCGTGCGCGACGCCGCGAAGACCCTCGGCGCCCTCGGCCGTTGCGGCCAGCCGGCCTGCTGCGCCCGGTACCTCCGCGCCTTGTGCCCGGTCTCGATCCGCATGGCCAAGGACCAGAACCTCGTGCTCAGCCCCGAGAAGGTCTCCGGCGTCTGCGGACGCCTGCTCTGCTGCCTCTCCTACGAACACGAGGGCTATCGCGCGCTCAAGGCCGGGCTGCCGAAGGTCGGGCGCCGAATTCCCACCCCGGCCGGGGAAGGCGAGATCAAGGACGTCGATGTCCTGCGGCGCCGCGTGACGGTCGAACTGTCCGACGGCAGCCGCAAGACGTTCGGCGCCGACGAACTGGGCCTCCCGCCGCCCGACAGCCTCGCCGCGCCGGCCGCCGGAGCCGCCCGCGACCCGGCCGCGGCCGTCGAGGAACCGGAGCCGGACCACGGAACCGCGGACGACGGGGAGCCGGGAACCGCCGGACGACCGTCGTTCCTCCCGCCGCTGGCGGCCGACGCCGGCCCGGACGAAGGGCCGGAGGAGGGCGGCGAAAGCCCCGGGGAGGCCGCCGCGGAACGCCGCGCCCCGGCCGGCAACGCGGCGCCCGGACCTCCGCAGGAAGGACGTCGCCGTCGACGCGGTCGCCGCCGCCGGCGGCACGACCTCCTCCCGGGCGCGCCCCCGGCCGCCGGCCGGCCCGGGGACGCGGCGCCCGGCACCCCGGCCCCGACGGCGGTGCGCGGCCCGGGAGCGGGAGCGGCGGACGGAGCGCAGGGTCCGGAGCCGGCGGTTCCGGCGCCCGCGGCAGTTCCCTCGCCGCGGCCCGCCGGGGCGGATGCCGGAAGCGCCCCCGTCGCTCCGCCCGGGGCTGCGGAACGGCCGGAGGGCCAGCGCGGCGGCGGGAACGCATGAGCGCGGGGCGCGAGACCCGGCGCAGGGAGACGAGAGCGATGTCCGAGCATGACGCCACGTCCGGGCGGCCCTACTACGTGACGACGCCGATCTACTACGTCAACGACGTCCCGCATCTCGGGACCGCCTACACGACGATCGCGGCCGACGTCTTCGCCCGGTTCCAGCGGTTGCGCGGCCGCAACGTGCGCTTCCAGACCGGCCTGGACGAGCACGGCCAGAAGATTGCCGAGGCGGCGGCGGCGGCCGGCGCGGAGCCGCGGGCGTTCGTCGACCGCATGGCCGGTCCGTTCCGCGAGGCCTGGGCGGCGCTGGAGGCGACGCCCGACGACTTCATCCGCACCACGGAACCACGGCATCAGCGGGTGGTGCAGGCGCTGTGGTCCCGCATCGCGGAGCGCGGCGACATCTACAAGGGGATGTACGAGGACTGGTACTGCACCGCCTGCGAGGGCTACTACACGGAGAAGGACCTCGTCGAGGGAAAGTGCCCGGTGCACGACCGTCCCGCGACGAAGCTGAGCAGCGAGAGCTACTTCTTCCGGCTGTCGGCGTACCAGGACCGCCTGCTCGCCCTGTACCGGGAGAACCCGGAGTTCGTGCTGCCGCAGACGCGCATGAACGAGGTGGTCCGGTTCGTCGAGTCGGGCCTGCGGGACCTGTCGATCTCGCGCGGCAACTTCCGCTGGGGCATCCCCGTCCCGGGCGATGCGGACCACGTGATGTACGTCTGGTTCGACGCGCTGACCAACTACGTTTCGGCGCTCGGCGGGGAAGGCGTCGCGGCGTACCGGACGTGGTGGCCCGCGGACGTCCACCTCGTGGGCAAGGACATCCTGCGGTTCCACGCGGTCTACTGGCCCGCGTTCCTGCTCGCGGCCGGACTGCCGCCGCCGCGACACGTGTTCGCCCACGGCTGGCTGACGGTGAACGGCCAGAAGATGTCGAAGTCGCTGCGCAACGTCGTGGAGCCCCGGCGGCTCGCGGAAACCTACGGCGTCGACGCGGTCCGCTACTACCTGATGCGCGACGTCACCTTCGGCCTGGACGGCGACTTCTCCCACGCCGCGCTCGTCGGCCGGATCAACGCCGATCTGGCCAACGACCTCGGCAACCTGCTGCACCGCACGGTCGCGCTGGTCGAGAAGCTGGCCGGCGGCGTCGTGCCGCCGCCGGGCGATCCCGGGGAGCGCGAACGCGCGCTGCGGGCGTTCGCCGAGCGGACGGCGGCGCAGGCCGCCGACGACCTCGACCAGTTCCGCCCCCACCGGGCGCTCGAGGCGATCTGGGCGCTCTGCGGCGAGGCGAACCGCTTCATCGACGCGGCCGCCCCGTGGGCGCTGGCCAAGGCCGGCCGCACCGCGGAACTGCACGCGGCACTCTACGCCGCCCTCGAGGCGCTGCGCTGGATCGGCCGGATGTCCCTGCCCGTGATCCCCGCGAAGGCCGCCGTGCTGCTCGAGCGGATCGGCGACACCGCCCCGGCACGCTGGCCTGCGGCCTGGGGCGAACTGCGCAGCGGCGGGAAGGTCGTGCGCGGCGACCCGCTGTTCCCGCGGATCGATCCCGACCGCGAGGCGGAACTGGCCCGCCGGGTCGGCCTGGCGCCCGAGCCGGCCGGGTCGCCCGCCGCGGCCCCGCCGCCGCCCGCGGCGGCGGCGGCCCCGCCGGTCGCGCCGGCCGCCGCGCCGCCCGCGAAACCCGCCGCCGCGGCTCCCCCGGCGACCATCGCGTACGAAGACTTCGCCAGGCTGGAACTGCGGATCGCCCGCGTCCTGGCCGCGGAGAAGGTCCCCAAGGCGGACAAGCTGATCCGCCTGTCCGTCGATGCCGGGGATCCCGAGCCGCGCACGATCGTGGCCGGAATCGCCCTGCGCTACCGGCCGGAGGAACTGGTCGGCAAGCGGATCGTCCTGCTGGCCAACCTCGAGCCGCGCACGCTGCGCGGCATCGAGTCGCGCGGCATGCTGCTCGCGGCGACGCACGAGGGCCGGCCCTGCGTGTTGACCGTCGAGGACGAGATCCCGCCGGGCACGCGGGTCTCGTGACGGTCCGGAAAGGGAGCGACCGATGACAGGGTCCCGCACGACGCCGAATCCCCCGGGTCACGCCGGCAGCGTGGCCTTCCCCTGGCTGCCCGCGATGCAGGCGCCGACGATCGAGGCGGCCCTGCGGGACGTCGACAGCGCGAAGGTCCGGTTCCGCCGCGACGCGGCCTTCGCCCTGCGGGATGCCGCCGGCGAACAGGCGGCCGCGGCCGTCGCCGCCCTGCGGAAGCTGCTCGACGACGCCGACGCGACCGTCCGCGCCCTGGCGCTCGAATCGCTCGCCGTTCGCCGCGAGACCGACGCCTTCGAGGCCGTGCTGCGCAAGGTCGATGACCCGGACGAAACGGTGCGAACGGCGGCGGTCGAGGCGGCCGCGGCGCTGGCCGCGGAACCGGAACGCCTGCTGCCGCTGTTCCGGCACGAGAAGCCGGACGTGCGCGCCGCCGCCTGCGGCGCCCTGGCCGAACTCGGCGGACCGGCCGTCGAACAGGCGCTTGCCGGGGCGCTGGAGGACGAGGTGGCCGAGGTGCGCGCCGTCGCCGCCGCCATGCTCGGCTGGTGGTATCCCCGCCGGCGTGCGGCCGAACTGCGGCGGGCGCTGGAAGACCCGCACGTCGCCGTCCGGCTCGCCGCCGCCGACGGCCTCGCCTGGGCGGGCGACGACTCCGGCCGGGAAGCGCTGCTCCGGATCGTGCGGGGCGGCGTGCGCGACGAGGCGTGGGAACGGGCGTTCGCCCGGCTGGCCCGGGTCGCCCGCCCGGAGGACGCTCCGCTGCTCGCCGCAAACGGCCGGTGGCCCACCGGCCGGCACCGCCGGCTGCTGGCCCTGGCCGGCCTGGCCCGGCTGGGCGACGAAGCGGCGCGCTTCCACCTGCGCAAGTGGCTGTCCAACCGCGATGCGCAACGGCGCGGCGCGGCGCTGCTCGCCGTGGGCCTCGCCGGCGCCGCCGAGTTCCAGCCCGAGATCGAACAGGAACTCGCTCGCCCGGAGTCGCCGCTCTTCCCGGCCGCCGTGTACGCCGCGATCCAACTCGCCGAGCCGTCCGTGGCCCCCGTCCTCGTACGCGCGGCGCGCGAAACGGCCGACCGCGCGGTGTTCGAAGAGCTGGCGGCGGCCGCCGCCGACCTGGTGCGGGTGCTGGGCGACCGCGCCCCGGCCGACCTGGCGGCTCTCGCCGAGGCGGAGTTCGAGGCGCGGGGCGCGGACGGCAAGGGCGGGGTCGAACCGGAGCCGGCGGATGGATGAGCCCTCGCCCGAGCTGTTCGACTCCCACGCGCACCTCGACTTCGCGGACTTCGCCCACGACCGGGACGACGTCCTGGAGCGCGCCCGCACGGCCGGCGTCGCCGGGGTGGTCGCCGTCGGCTCCGGCCGCGGCCTGGAAAGCCGCGCGGCGGCCGCGGCGCTGGCGCAACGGCACGCCGACGTCTGGGCCACCGTCGGCATCCACCCGCACGACGCCGACCTGGCCGACGACGCGGCCCTCGCCGCGCTCCGCGAGCTGGCCGCCCGGCCCCGCGTCGTCGCCATCGGCGAGATCGGACTCGACTACCACTACGACCACGCCCCGCGCCCCCGGCAGCGCGACGCCTTCGCCGCCCAGTTGCGACTGGCGCGGGAAGTCGGGCTGCCGGTGGTGATTCACACGCGCGAGGCCGACGACGACACGCTGGCGATCCTCCGGACCGAAGGGGTGCCGCGGGGAGGGGTGCTGCACTGCTTCTCGGGCGACGAGCGCCTCGCTGCCGCGGGACTGGCGCTGGGCCTCTTCGTCTCCTTCTCGGGGATCCTCACCTTCCCCAAGGCCGAGCGTCTGCGCGCCGTGGCGCGCGACGTCGTCCCGCTCGACCGCACCCTCCTCGAAACCGACAGCCCGTACCTCGCCCCGGTCCCCCTGCGGGGCCGGCGGTGCGAACCGGCCTACGTCGCGCACACGGCCCGGAAACTGGCCGAACTCCACGGTACGACGCTGGAGGCGACGGCGCGCATCACGACGGCCAACGTGCGGCGCCTGTTCGGGCTGTGAACCGGCGGCGCCGCGCGCTCGGTCGGTCGGCCGGTCGGCCGGAAACCACCCCGCCCCGCGGCTCCTGCAACGGGCTCCGTCACGAGCGGGACGACCGGCGCAACTCGTCGATCCGCCGCTGGTACTCCTCCTGCGTCAACTCGCCGCGCGCGAGCTGGCGTTGCAGAAGCGAGACGCGGAACCGGAGCGCCTCCTCGACGGCGCCGGTCGGTCCGGCCGCGGGGGCCGCCGACGGCGCGGTGCGCAGGGGCGGAATGCCGGGCGTCGCCGGCGTCCGGCGGTCCAGCTCGGTGCCCTCCATCGCCACCTCGCGCAGCACCTGCACGCCGAAGGCGGGTGTCGCCGCGTCGTGGCGCACCGGCCGGTCCTCGGCCCGCGGCGGCCAGAAGCGCAGTCCCGAGTCCTCCGGCGGCCGCGCGCTCGCCGAGGGCGGGGGAGGCTTGGCGACGGGCAGGCCGAGCGACGTGTCGCCGGTTCGGCCGGACTGGTCCGGTCGCGGCACCGGCGTCGACCCCGCCCCCACCGAGCGGAGTCCGGGAGCGGCGCCGGGCATGCCGAGAACCGTGCGAACGCCGCCGCGCAGCGCCGGTCGGGCCGGTTCGGGGGCCTTCGGCGCCACCGGCGTCGCCGCGGGCGGCGGTCCCGGGATCGGAGCCTTCGGCGCCACCGGCGTCGCCGCCGAAGGCGCGGGAGGTGACGGCGTCGTATCGAGGATCGGCAGGGCGTGCTGCGCCGCGATCTCGACGACCTCGCTGGGCTCCTTCGCGTGCAGGTGGCCCGGCACGGCGTCCGGGAGGCCGAGATCGGGCGGCGGCGGCAAAGGGGACAGGTCCAGCGGCCGCGGTTCGACCGCCGCGGGGGACGTCGCCGGGGGCACGAAGACCGGCTCGCCCCGGACGATCGGCCGCGCGGCCGGCGGGAGCGCCGGGGCGGATGCCCCGGCCGCCGGCCGGGCGGCCGGGAGCGGAGCGCGGCGCAGATGCGCCTCGACGGCCGCCGCCAACGAGCCGGCACCGGCGCCGGTCCAGGCCAGGGCGCACCACCACAACGCCGCCAGCTTGAGCGGCGCGACGAAGGTCCCGTACGAAAGATCGCCTTGGTCCGGCAGCGCCGCCATCGCCGGCAGCAGGGCGGCGCCGGCGGCCGACACGGCGGCCAGGTGGAAGGCCGCGCGGGCGACCGCGGAAACCCCTCCCGTCCCTCGCGCGCTGGGTGGCAGCCCCGCCAGCGCCAGGACGGCGGCCAGCAGGACCAGCACGACGGGCAGGCCGGCCGCGATCGCGGCGGGCTCGCCGACGGAGAAGCGGTCGAGCGCGGCGGTCCGGAAGACCGAACCGCCGTCCTCGCCCAGCGGGACGAAGAAGACAACGGCCAGCGCGGCCGCCGCCAGGCCCAGCACCACCCGTCCGGCCAGCGTCCGGTGCAGCGCCAGCCGCCAGGCCAGACCGCCCAGCAGGAGCGGAACGACCGCGGCAACGGCCGTGGACCGGACGGCATCCCCTCCGCCGAGCAGCCGCCAGAGGGGGTCGAAACCGTCCCCGCCGGCCAGCCGCCATGTCACGCCCAGGCCGCAGGCCGCGCCGGCGACGGCGACACCGGGCACCCGCTCGATGCCCGCGGCGACGGCCACGACGACGCCCCCGGCGAGCGGGACGAGAAAGAACGTCTCGCGCCCGTGCCACAGGTCCCACGTCCAGACGATGCCGTCCGGGCCGGCTTCCCAGGGCGCCAGGAAGGCGACGGCGGCCAGGACCGCCGCGACGTACACCGCGACGCGGAGCGGATGGGCGAACAGGGCGTCCTGGATCTCGAGCGGTGTGGGGCGACTCACCGGAGCGCGTCCTTTCCCCGAGACGGGATTCTCTCAAACGAGCGAGGTGTTGTCTATTCCGCGGCCGGGCCGCAAGACGACGGCTACGGGGTGACCGTCGCGCTGCCCTCGACCGCCACGGAGGAGGTCACGCCGCCGCAGACCGAGGCCGAGGCCTGGAAGGTCACGCTGACCTGGGCGGAGATCCGCATCGCCTCCACCGCGCAGGCGAAGGCATCGACCATCGAAGCGATGCCGTCGGCGAAGGCGTCGAGGGCGTCGAAGAACGAGCGGACCAAATTGACGATCGCGCCGCCGGCCTCGATCGTCGCGACCAGCACCGTCGGGTAGTTGTCCCGCAGGGCGGTGACCAGGGCGGCGAAACGGGCCTGGGCTTCGGCGCTGCCGCCGAGCGCACCGTACTCGACGGTGAGCGACGGGCGCGTGCAGGTGAGGTTGGCGCTGACGCGCGCCTGGCACGAGGCGTGGCAGTCGGCATCGACCTCCGGCGGCCGCGCGTAGACCTCGCAGCGCGGCGGCGTGACCCAGACGTCGCACTGGCCGTGGCACTCGCCCGCGCACCCGCCGGAAGCCTCGACGACGCACGTCCCCGAGCAGGAGCCGGTGCAGGTCCCGCTGCACTGGCCGACGCATTCGCCCGCGCAGGTCGTCCCATCGACCGCCGTGCCGTCGCAGGTGCCGTAGCACGCCCCGCCGCAGGAGCCGGTGCAGGTGGCCGAGCAAGAACCGGTGCAGCCGGCGCCGGCCTCGAGCCAGCAGTGGCCCGAACACCCGGCGCTGCACTCGCCGATGCCGATCGTCCCGGGTTCGCACGACGCCTGCAGCGTGCCCGGCGTCACCGAGACGTTGCACTCCCCCGCGCAACTCGCATAGGCGTCGAAGCTGCCCTCGCACGCCGGCGGCACGTAGGTCAACGAGAGGAACGCGCCGCGAGGAACCGCGGCCTGGATCGTCTCCCGGATCCGATTCTGCAGCGTGGAGCCGCAGGCCGCGTTGATCAACGCCGCATCGTCCGTCGCGCCGTCCGCCGGACGAAGCTCGGCGTCGGTCAGGCCGACGGCCGTGCCGATGTTCCGGCAGGCGGTGGCCAGGTCGGTGGCCAGGTCATGGGCCTTGGCCTGGACGGCGACGACCGCCTTGAAGAACGTCTCGATCTTCCGGGCGTTCTCCGTGTCGCCGAAGTCGCCCACGAAGCCCGTCTGGAGGTTCATCTCGTTGTCGTCGCACGTCGTGGCGTCGGTGAGATTGCACGACAGCGCCGCCCCGCCCAGGCCCAACAGCCCGGCCGCCGCGATTCCGAGGAACAGGTTCCTGTACTTCATGCTCTCTTGCCTCCCTTTCGCTTCTTGCGCCCCCCGGCCGCGTGCCGGGACGGGCGCACCTGCCCGCTGGACGAGGAACTCTGACACGGAAGAGGGCGGCAGGCAACCGGCCCCGCCTTCGGCCGTCGCGGGCCTCGTCCGGCTCTCCGCAACTACGCCGTCTTGGTCCGGCTCGCGATCCGCAGCAGCAGGTCCTCGAGCGTGTCGCGGCGGGGCGCCAGTTCGAGGAGCCTTCCGCCCGCCGCGACGATCTCCGACACCAGTTCCGCCGCCTCCGCCTCCGTTTCGACCACGAATTCGTCGACCTCGGCGCGCCGCTCGTGCCGCCTCGTCTTCCCGGCCAATCGCGCCGCCCGTTCCTCGGGCAGCCCGGCCGCGCGGATCTCGACCCCGGTCGCCTCGCGCCGCAGCAGCGTCGCCAGCGGACCCTCGGCCGCCACCGCGCCCTGATCGATGATCGCCACCCGGTCGGCCGTGGTCTCGACGTCGGGCAGGATGTGGGAGGAGAGCAGCACGGCGGCCCCCGCCCGCGCCCGCTCCAGGATCAGGTCGCGGAACTCCTTGCGGCCGATCGGGTCGAGCCCCGAGAGCGGTTCGTCGAGGACGAGCACGGCGGGGTCGGCCAGCAGCGCCTGGGCCATGCCGACCCGCTGCACCATCCCCTTGGAGAGCTTGCGGATGGGGCGACGGGCGGCGTGGGCGATGCCGAGGCGCTCGAGGAGGGCATCACCGCGCGCACGGCACTCGGCGTCGGAGAGGCGGAACAGCCGGCCGTAGTCCAGCAGCAGCTCGCGCGGCGAGAGATGGTCGTAGAAGTACGGGTTCTCGGGGAGGAAGCCGAGGCGGGCGCGGGACCGCTTGTGCGGGACGGGCACGCCGAGGATCGAGGCGGAGCCGCGGTCGGGATGGACCAGCCCGAGCAGCATCTTGATCGTGGTGGTCTTGCCCGCGCCGTTGGGGCCGAGCAGGCCGAAGATCTGGCCGCGCCGGACGGTGAAGGAGACGTCGCGGACGGCGGCGACCCGGCGGCGCAGGAACTGGGTGCGGAAGGTCTTGGCGAGTCCGCGGACCTCGATCGCCGGCGCGTCCGCGGTCATGCCCGTAGGCTACGCGCCGGCCGTCGTCGCCGGCTGCGCGGCCGTCAGGCGCAACGCGAGCAGCCGGCTCGCCAGCGTCTCATCGATGTCCGCGATCTGCGCGCCGAACCCCCAGGGCGTCGAGCCCGGCCCCCGCAGGCGGACGATCACCTGCGCCCCGACGCGGACCGGCCCTTCGGGCGTGTCGAGCATCAACGTCAGGCGGTCGCCGACCCGCGGCGGCCGATCGTCCTGCACCACGACCCCGACCGAACCGAGCCGCCGCAGGACGGCGTCGCGGACCACCGGCTCCCTGCTCCCGTCTTCCGGCAGCAGTTCGTAGCGGATGCCCAGCTGCAACTCGGGTGCCGTCGCGTTGTCGCCCATCCCACGAACCTCCCTCTCCGGACCCACGATCCCCCGACAGTGGACGGATATTCAGGATCCGGGGCCGGGAAGTCAAGAAAACAGCGACGTCCCGGACCCCGGCACGGCGGGTCCCCGGCCGGCCGGACGTCCGCGCGGCGCGCGAGGCGCCGCCCGCCTCCGCGCACGAGCGCGCCCGCGAGGTCCGCCGAGTTCCGGGGGCGTCGCGCCGCCGGCCTCGGGGACGTCCGGCCCGCCCGCCCTGGAGTAGCAGTAGGCGCAGCCGGTGCGGCACGGATGGGCGGCGTAGTCGCCCAGGTCGGTCGAGGGGACGCAGCGGCAATGGCGGCGCTGGGAGACGTCCCGGCCGCCGGGCACGGCGACGCCGCGGGGATGCAGGGCCGCGGCCAACTCGGCATCGATGCACGCGGCCGGGGCGACGGCGCCGCCGAGCCGCTCGACGACCTTCGGCTGACAGCACAGGCGCAGCTCGATTCCTTCCGCCACCGCGGTCTCGGCGAGCCGCGCGGCCCACGCGGCCTTCTCGCCGAGCGGGGACGGCGCGAGCCCGAAGCGGGCGTACTGGGGGAGCAACGACCCCTTGAGCGAAAGCGAGGAGAGGAACGAGGCGATGCAGCGGCGGACGCCGGCCCGCGCCAGGCGCGCGGCAAGCCGCGCGAACGTGTCGCGGGACGAGACCGCGGGCAGCACGGGGTCGAATCGCCACAGCACGCGGCGTCCGTCGCCGCCCAGCACGCGGACCAGCTCCGGCACCGCGCCGGCCGCGTCTTCCCAGCGCGGAGCGCGCGGCTCGAGCGGCGTGCCGCCGAGGCCGGTAATCGTGAGGTGGACGAAGACGTTGGGGAGCGCGGCGACGGCGGCGCGAAGCGCGGAGCGCTCGACGAGCCGGGCCGGATGCTTGGTCCAGAGGAACAGCGCGTCGGGAGGCCGGCGGAGTCGGGCGAGCCGCAGGGCGAGCCAGTCGGCGTGCCAGCCGGGCAGGTCGGTGCGTCGGGAAGCGGAGACGATCGGCGGCACGGCTCAGGCCAGGCCGCGCTGGTCGAGGTCCTCTTCCGAGAGGCCGAAGAAGTGCCCGGTCTCGTGGAGCAGCGTCACATAGACCTCGTCCTCCAGCTCCGCCTCGTTCTCGACCACGTCCTCGAGGTTGCGCTGGAAGACCAGGATGCGGGTCAGCGCGGGGGCGCCCTGCTCGGCGTAGGGGACGCCGTCGAACATGCCGAGCGACCGGGGATCGAAACCCTGCTCCACCGCTTCCCGGTCCGGGCGGTCCTGCACGATCACCGGCACGTGCTCGATGCGCAGCCGGATCGGGTCCGGAAGCTGCGCGATCGCGTCGCGCACGAGCTTGCCGAACCGGGACAACGAGACGTGGGGGACGCCGCGGCGGCGGCGCCGCCGCCGGTCCAACTCCCAGACCTCGAGGAACAGATCGCGGGCCCGGTCGTGCTCGCCCAACGCTTCGTGCGCCATCGCCACGCGGTGCGTCGTGTCCGCGCGTTCCTCCACGGTCAGCTCCGCCGCGCGCAGCCGCTCGCCCAGCTCGACGACGAGGCGCGGGTCGGCGTCGTCGTCGAGCAGATCGAGGGCGGTGAGACCGGCATCGACAAGGGTCGGGTCGGCACGGAAGGCCTGCGAGAGCAGGTCCAGCGCCCGCTCCTCGTCCTCCTCCTCCAGCCGCAGCAGGCCCCGGACGTAGAGCACCTCAGGACACCCGCCGAACCGGTCGGCCATCCGGTCGACCTCGCGACGGGCGCCGTCCAGATCGTGGGCATCCAGCCGGCGAAGCACCCGCTCCATCGCCGCATCGATGTCGTCTCGTCCGCTCGTCCGGGCCACCGTCGCGCACCTCCCGCACCGCACCCCACCCCGATCCATGCCATTCCCGGGCGGACTTGTCGAGGGTCGCGGGGCGTGCTTGGATGCAGCCGGAGCCACGTGATGCCGCAGCGCAACACCCCGGACCCTCCGCACCCCGCCGCCGTCCACGGCCGGGCCGCCCGCCGCCAGGCCCGCGCGCTGCGCGAGGCGGGCGAACGGCTGGTCGGCGCCGCCCTCCGCCACCTGCTCGACACGATGCGTCGCACCGAACGCTGCGCGCCGTGGCGCTCCGGCCGCACGGCCAAGGACCTCGAACGACGCTCCGGACTGGCGGTCACGGAAGCACCCGAACGGGCCCCGCTGGTCGCGCCGCTCCTGGAGCGCCTGCTGCGGGACGCTGTGGTCGAGCGGCGTGCCGGCCACTACCGCTTCGCGGCCGGACCCCCGCGCCGCTGCCCGGCCTGCGGCGGCGTCGAACTGCATCGGAACCCCGCCCCGGACCCCCCCGACGACGCCCTGGGAAGCGTCCCACGACTCCACTGCGCCGCCTGCGGGGCCTGGTGCGGCCTGGCCCTGGACCCGCCCGCCGGCGCACCGCCAACCCCTCCCGACGGTGCCCGCGGTGTCCGGCGATCGTGAACGTTCGTGCACACGCCGCCGGTCCGTTCGGACGCAATACCACGCCCTGGAAGATGCAAGACCGGCCATGGATGGCGCAACCTGCTGGAATTGCTGGTTGGAGATCCTCGGTCGTCCCGTGGTTCGGTTGCGGTCGAATGGCACGGCAGTCGCATTGACAGCCTCGTGCCGCCGGGACATCATATCTACCTGGCGGGAGGTGGAGCGATGGCAAGACTCGTTTCGGTGCTGGTGGCCGTTGCAACGCTGACTCTGCCCGCCGCGAATGCCTCCGCGCAGATCTACGTGCACGGCGGCATCTCGGTGGGCGCCGCCTTCGCCGTTCCGGCCCCGCCGGTGGTGGTGTACGACTACGCACCGCCGCCGGTGTACGTGGTGCAGCAGCCGGCCCCGCCGCCGGTGGTGGTCGTCCGTCCGGCTCCGGCGCCGGTGGTGCGTCCGATGCCGGCGGCGGTGGTGGCGGCTCCGGAGGAGCCGTTCGAGTCGGAGTTCGGGATCGGAACGCGGGTCAACGCGGGGATCACCGGCGCCGAGTCGGCGGCGATGGGCGGCGGCGGCCTGTTCCTGCGACTGCACACCTTCCCGAACCTGCAGTTCGAACTGGCGGTGGACGCGTTCGCGGGCGAAGGGTACGGCGGCGCGGTGCGGAGCGAGGTGCCCGTCGAGTTCTCCGCGCTGTGGTTCTTCGGCAACCACAGCCAACGCTTCCGCCTGTTCCTCCTCGGCGGCATCGGCGCGTCGTGGGCCCAGGTGGGCGAGGGCGACCGGACCGACGAGCCGTGGTACCTCGGGGCGCTGGGCGGAATCGGCGTGGAATGGCGGCTGATCGACTGGCTGGCGCTGGAGGCGGACGTTCGCGGGTTCATCCGCCATCGCGTGAACGAGCGTCCGGACGACCCGGCGTACGCGACCGACCCGATGTGGAACGACGGCAACTGCGACGAGGAGCACGGGTGCACCGACCTGCAGGGCGGCGGCACGTTCCACCTCGGCGCCATCCTGTACTTCTAGCGTCCCGCCCCGCCCCCCCCGCTCCCTTCTCGAATCCCCGACCGCCGCTCCCCCCGACCGCTGCTCCTCGCGGGGCGCACCGCTGCTCCCGGGAAAGAGCCGGAATCCCCGACCGCCGCAGGACGCGACCGCATCCCCGGGAGACCGGGCAGGGCCGCAGATCGAAGCCCGGCCTCCGGATGGACCGCGTCGCGCGACGTGCGGCAGGCGCGGCCGCCGGCCGCTACTTCTTCTTCTTGCCGAACAGCTTGCCGAAGAACCCGCTCTTGCGCCCCTCGACGGGCGCCTCGGGAATCGGCGCCGGCATGTCCGGCGGCGGGGGCAGGTCGGCGACCGACGGTCGGGAGGGAACCTGGGACTGCATCAGCTGGTCGAGCTTCGCCTGCTCGTCCTGCGTCATCACGGCGGTCTCGCCATCCTCGGTGCCACCCAGCATGCCGGCGATCTTCTGCCGGAGCGCGTCCTCGACCTTGCTCGGGACCACTCCACCGACGACCGGCAGCTCGGGCTCCGCAGTGGTCCGCGAGGGCGGTTCGGGGGGCGCGGCCCCGGGGATGTCCTCGAACAGATCCGACGGCGGCGTCGACTTGGTCCGGCGCTGCACGGCGCGCAACTCGCGCGTGCTCTTCGGCAGCGACTCGAGGTCGAGGTCGTCGGTCGCCTCGAGAACCTGCGACACGCCCTCCTCCTCGCCGACCGCGGGAAGCGGGCCGGACTGCGCGAGCTGCTCGGAGAGCGTCGGGGCCGGAGGCTCCTCGTCCCACGCCGGCAGCTCGAGCCCTTCCGCATCGTGCGGAACGGTCCGCGCCCCGCGGGCCGCCACGGCCGCCGCCCCGACCTCGATGTCCAGCGCGGGCTCGGCCGGCGGTGCGTCCAGCCCGGGAGGGGGAGGAGGAACGGAAACCGACGCCAACGCCGCCTCGAGGTCCTCGAGGGACGGCATGTTGTCGTCGGTCTTGGGCTGCGGCTGGGGAAGCGGCTTCGGCCCCGTCTCGAGCACCGGCGAAGCCTCGGACTCCCCCGGCGGCGGCTCCGGCCCGGCCGCCGCCGGTTCGGCCTCCGGAGACGGCAGCGAAGGGATGCGCGCCGACTCCACGCCAGCGATGACGTAGGCCGACACCTCGTCCGGCGATGCAGACCCGGACTCGGCGGCCGGCGGTTCGGCCGGTGGTTCCGCCGGCGGCATGGCCGGCGGTTCGGGTGCGGCGGTCTCCGGCTCCGGCGGCGGAGGAGCGACGGCCGGTCGCTTCGCCGCCTCCTTCCCGCGCAGGGAGGCCAGCAGGTCATCGACGTTGCCCATCGTGACCTTGCGCTGTCCGAGCACCTTGCGGGCGAGGCCGGTCCTGTCGCGCGCCGGCGCCTCGTGCTCCGGCGCCTGCTCCTGCGGCCTGGGAGCGGCGGGTTGCGGCTCGTGCTCCTGCGGCCTGGGAGCGGCGGGTTGCGGCTCCGGCTTGCGCTCGGCCGCCTTCGGCTCCTCGCCGCCGGGCGGAGCGGCCTTCGACTCGCCCTCCTCGGTGACCTCCTTGTCGCCGTGGCCGTGCTTCTCGCGCCAGGCCATGGCCTTGCGGACGATGTCGGCGGAGGCGCCTTCGAGCGCCAGGAACTGGACGCCCATGCCGTAGCGTTCGCCGGGCTTCTGCGGGTCGAACGGCTTGGACCAGGCGACGCGGCCGACGCCGGCGACGGCGGGGTTGCCGTCCTTGAGAAGCAGCTCGAAGCGCACCTCGGTGCCGCGCTCGCGCGGCTGCTTGGTGGGGACGTAGATGCCGCCCTTGCTGATGTTGACGGCGTAGCCGTCGAGGAACGCATCGATGTCCGGGTAGCCGAGCCGGATGCGGAAGGTGGCCGCGAAGCGCGGGGCGGAGCGGCGATCGACGGGGTTGTCAGGCATCCCCGAGCATCCTCTGGATCAAGTCATATACCGAACGGATCGCGCCGTCCAGTTTCGCGGGGTCGCCGCCGCCGGCCTGGGCGAGGTCGTCCTTGCCGCCGCCGCGGGCGCCCACCGCCTCGGCCAGCGCGCGAACCACCTTGCCGGCGGCGAGGCGTCCCTTGAGGTCGGGGGTGACGGCGACGAGCAGGTTGACCTTGGCGTCGGCGACGCCGCCGAGGACGACGACGCCGCTGCCCAGGCGTTGCCGGAGCGTGTCGGCCAGCTCGCGCAACACCTTCGGCTCGCCGACCTCGACCCGCGCCGCGTGAACCTTCACGCCGGCGACCTCGCGCACCGGCGACGAGGCTGCCGGCGTCCCCGCGGACGAGGTTCCGGCTCCGGCGTCGCCCTGCATCGCCGCCAGCGCCAGCTTGCGCTTGAGTTCGGCGATCTCGCGTTCGCGTTCCTTTTCCCGCGCCAGCAGCTTGCCGATCCGTTCGGGCAGCTCGGCGGGCGCGACGCGCAGGGCGGCGGCGGCTTCGTGGGCGGCGCGTTCGAGCCCCCAGAGGTGTTCGAGGGCGCCGGTGCCGGTGACGGCTTCGATCCGGCGGACACCGGAAGCGATGCCGGCCTCGGCGACGACCTTGAGCAGGCCGATGTCGCCGGTGCGCCGGGCGTGGGTCCCGCCGCACAGTTCGAGGCTCTCGGGCGAGGCGCGGACCAGCCGCACGGTCCGGCCGTACTTCTCCTCGAAGATCGCCATCGCCCCGCGCGCGCGCGCGGTTTCCAGGTCGGTCAGCTCCGTGCGAACCTCGTGATTCGCCAGCACGTCGGCGTTGGCGAGGCGTTCGATCTCGCGGATCTGCTCCGGCGTCAGCGGCTCGAAGTGCGCGTAGTCGAAGCGCAGGCGCTCCGGGGAGACGAGCGAGCCTTTCTGGACCGCGTGCGGCCCGAGGACCCGGCGCAGGGCGGCGTGGAGCAGGTGGGTGGCGGTGTGGTTGCGCCGCACCGCGTCGCGCCGTTCGACATCGATCGCGGCGCGGACGACGGCGCCGCGGGCCAGGACGCCGGTTTGGACCGTCCCGTGGTGGACGAACAGGTCGCCGGCCGGCTTGCGCGTGTCGGTGATCTCGACCTGCAGGCCCGGCGCGCACAGGGTTCCGGTGTCGCCGACCTGCCCGCCGCCCTCGCCGTAGAAGGGGGTGCGGTCGAGCACGACGGCGACCTCGTCGCCCGCCGCCGCCGACTCGACCTCGACGCCGTCCCGCAGCACGGCGAGCACGCGGGCGTCGTCGACCGCGTCGCGGTCGTACCCCGCGAACGTCGTCGGGCCGTGCCGCTCGACGAGCGCCAGCAGCGCCGCGGAAACCCGCTCCTCGCCGGAACCCTTCCAGACCGAGCGTTCGCGCTGGGCGTCCATCGCCTGGTCGAACCCGGCGCGGTCGACGCCGAACCCCTGTTCCTCGCCGAGGACTTCGATCAGGTCGAGGGGGAAGCCGTAGGTGTCGTAGAGCTTGAAGGCGATCGCGCCCGGGAGGGCACGGCGTCCGGACTCCTCGATCCACTCGGTGTTGGCCGCGAGCAGGTCGAGGCCGCGCTGGAGGGTCTGGCGGAAGCGGGTCTCCTCCTGGCGGACGACTTCTTCGATCAGGGCCCGCCGCTCGACCAACTCCGGGTAGTCGGCGCCCATCATCTCGGTGACGCGCACCGCCAGCTCGTGGAGGAACGGGCGGTCGATTCCGAGGCGATGGCCGTGGCGGACGGCGCGGCGCAGCACGCGGCGCAGCACGTATTCGCGCCCCGACTTCTCGGGAAAGACGCCCTCGGCGATCAGGAACGCGGCCATCCGGGCATGGTCGGCGGCGACGCGCAGCGAGACGTCGTCGGCGGCGTCGGCGCCGTACTGCTTCCCGGCGATGCCCGCGGCCTGCTCGATCAGCGGCAGGAACAGGTCGGTGGAGAAGTTGGAATCGACGTTCTGCAGCACCGATGCGATCCGCTCGAGGCCGGCGCCGGTATCGATCGAAGGCTTGGGCAGGGGCCGCAGCGGCCCGTCGGCGACCTGGCGCTCGAACTGCATGAACACCAGGTTCCACAGCTCGAAGTAGCGCTCCCCGTTGTCCGGGGTCGCCTCGCCGAAGGCGGGTCCGCGGTCGTAGAGGATCTCGGAGCAGGGGCCGCAGGGCCCGGTGTCGCCCATCGCCCAGAAGTTGTCCTTGGCACCGCAGCGGAACAGCCGTTCTTCCGGGATGCCGACCTGCCCGCGCCAGATCCCGTACGCTTCGTCGTCCTCCTCGAAGACGGTGGCGATCAGCCGGTCGGGCGAGAGACCGTAGCCGGTCGTCAGCAACTCCCAGCCGAAACGGATCGCGTCGCGCTTGAAGTAGTCGCCGAACGAGAAGTTGCCGAGCATCTCGAAGAAGGTGTGGTGGCGGGAGGTGCGGCCGACGTTTTCCAGGTCGTTGTGCTTGCCGGAGATGCGGATGCATTTCTGGCAGGAGGCGGCGCGCACGTAGGGGCGGGTCTCGCGGCCGAGGAAGACGTCCTTGAACTGGACCATCCCGGCATTGGTGAACATGAGGGTCGGGTCGGAGCGCGGCACCAGCGCGGAGGACGGGACGACCTCGTGGCCCTGGGCGCGGAAGAACTCGAGGAACTTCCTGCGGATGTCACGAGCGTGCATGGCGGGCGGAAATTGCCAGGAAGGCAGGAGCAACGCAACCCCGGAGCGAGGTCGGAGTTCCGCCGCGGTCCCCGCGCGGGCGACGGCGGGCGCGGCGACGGATGGTTCGGGGCGCGGAGGGCAGGAGCGGGCTAGAACCAGGAGGAGATGCCGTACTTGTGCATCATGTCGACCAGCGAGAGGAGGAAGTTCTCGTCGCGCTGGAGCCGCATGCGGTAGCGATTCAGGCACGCCTCGCGGCCGGCGGTCGAGCGGCATTCCTCGGGGAGGTCGGTCGCCGGCGTGGCCGGGTTTTCGAGCTGGCCGATCAAGGTCTTCCAGGCGTTCATCTGGTGGAGCAGGTCGCCGGAGATCGAAGAGTAGGAGAGGCGCGCCCACTCGGGCTGCCACGGTTCGCGGGCGCCGACCTTCGCCGAGACGTAGGTCTTGTGGAGCCGCGGGCTGTGGTAGAGCACGCAGGCGTCGTTCTCGGTGATGCCGGCCGCCTGCATCGCCGGCGGGTCGCAGCCTTCGATCTCGAAGTAGTCGCCGCCGCCGTCGAGCGCCACGTACATCTGCTGCTCGTAGGAGGTGTCGAAGAACACGGGGAACTCGGCGAGCGCAAAGGCGACGGCGTAGTTGCGCAGGATGTCGTTGGAAGAGGCGACGGACGGGATGCTCGGGTCGAACTGGCCGGCCGGGTCGGGGTTGCAGTAGTTGGCCAGACCGCCGCCGAACAGGCTGGCGCCGCAGGCGAAGCCCTGCCAGAGGTACGGGTAGGAGAGGCGCGGGGCGGCCTCGGTGCCGGTCATCCGCGGCGCGTACCAGGAGGGGTTGTCGAGCATCAGCGAGCCGAACAGCATGTTCAGTTCGGTGGTGAACATGTCGTAGTAGTTGAAGTAGAAACGCTCGTCCATGCCGTACGAGTAGCCCCACTCGCGCAGGACCAGCGCCATCATCGCCTCGAGCTTGTTGTTGATGACGCCCATCCGCGCGAGCCGGAAGTAGCCCTCCAGGCCCTCCTCGAAGCGCGACCACTGGTACTTGCCGAGGCCGGGTCGGATGTCGAGGTCGGCGAGGCCGAACTCCTCCTGGCCGGTGGGGAGGTAGGCGTGGAGGACGGAGTCGCGGCGGTAGGAGCCGACGTCCGGCGTGGCGATGACGTAGGCCATGAAGTTGAGGGCATCGCCGGCGGAGAGGAGTTGGTCCCACGCGCCGTAGCCGAAGTGCGGGCCCTCGTCGAGGTCGAAGTCGCCGCCCTCGTACCACCACCGGTACCAGAAGTGCTGGTAGATCTTGCCGAACAGGTCGAAGGTGCTCCAGAGGCTGGAGCCGCCCCACATGTTGCGGTAGCGGCGGAAGTGGCTGAACAGGTAGTTGCGGTCGAAGTACTCCCACTCGTTCTCGACCACCTCGCGGAAGCTGGCGCCTTCGTCGTGGACCGAGCACCAGGAGATGTCGTTCATGCGGGAGTTGCCGCAGTTCTTGTAGGTCAGCGCGTAGTAGTCGGTGCCGGAGAGCCGCGAGCTGTCGGTGACGTAGCGCTTCCAGTCCTCGTCGAAGTTGGAGCAGATGCGGTGGAGCGGCGGCGCGGAGGCGTCGAGCTGGCGCTGGCGGTAGTTCTCCACGCAGCGCTGGGCGACGACCTCCTCCTGCGGCTTGATCCCGCGCTCCGGGTCGCCCGGGTAGAGGTTGCCCTTGCCGCGGGCATACGGGCAGTCGTTGTCGGTCTCGCAGCTCTCGCCGCCGACGTAGTAGACGAACGGCAGCTTGGCCAGCCAGGGGCAGTCGACGGTGCCGTCGGTGTTGATCGTGCAGCGGTGGCACGCTTCCGTGCTCGAGTTGCAGGAGGCGTACGGCACGGCCGACTCGGCCCGCCCGCGCAGCGACCGCGGCTCGCCGTGGAAGACCTCGCGGCGCAGGCCGTAGGAGAAGAGGGCGTAGGCGGAGTCGTAGGGTCCGAGATCGGCGGTGTAGCCGAAGATGTCGCCGGCGTAGTCCATCACCGACGAGTACTGGTACGAATCGATGCCGTCGAGTTCGCGGGCCAGCTTGGCATCGCGGACCGCCTGCCAGTACTCGGCGACGTCCTCGCCGGTGTAGCCGCAGACGATCTCGCCGGTGTGCGGGTCGGGGGTCGACGTGCAGGTCTCGTATTCGCGGAAGTCCGGCATCGGGTGCTTGGCGGCGATCTCGTACCACTCGGGATGGTAGTTCGCGATGTCGGCGCTGCCGCCGAAGTTGTGCTCCATGCCGAGCCCGTGGCCGAACTCGTGGATCATCACCCCCTTGAGGACCTGCCAGCGGAGCCACAGGGCGACCTGGGCCGGGGAATACATGCCGTAGTCGCGGGCGAAGCGCAGCATGCCGCCGTCATCGATGTACTCGAAGCCCCGCGTCGGCAGGAAGCAGTGGCGCGCGTCGGTCAGCTTCCGGAAAGCCTCGCGACGGGCCTGGATGCGGTCGACGTAGCTGGAACGGAAGGGCGACACGGCCTCCAGCACGCGCTCGTCGGTGGGCCGCAGGGTGTTCGGCAGCTGGTCGTGGTAGCGGGGCAGGGTGCCCTGGTACTCGAGCAGCGTGTCCATCCCGTCCAGCAGGTCGCGCTCGAACGACGTCCCGGCCAGCGCGGCGACGCGGTGGGAGAGGATCATCGTGCGGCCCTCCATCCCGTGGAGCCGTTCGGCCTTCTCGCCGAGGCGCTCGAGCAGGACCTTGGCCGCGCCGACCTCCTCGGGCGGGGTCATCAGCAGCGGGTCGTAGAGCGTCGAGGCGCCGCCCTGGTCGATGGCGACCGGGCCGTAGGGGGCCGCGGTGTGGGGATGCTCGACGAGGCCGAGGTTCGCGAAGTAGTCGCGCTTGTACTCGGCGCTCATCGTCTCCTCGTCGCTGAGGATCCAGCGCTGCCAGTCCTCGTGGACCAGGTCGTCCGGCGCGAACAGGCCGAGCTGGTACAGGATGCTGCTCGGGGCGGCCTCGATGTTCTCCTTGGTGTAGCTGACGTTGGCGGAGACGAGGCGTCCGTTGCGCATGTCCTGCAGCGGGAGGGTGACGCCGCCGAACGGGGCGCCGGGCGTGTCGACCTCGTACCAGAAGTGGTGCCGGATGTCGCCGAGCTCGGCGCAGGGCTGCCGGGGGTCGGCGTCGCAGGGGTTGACCTGGAGCCGCACGGCGCACTCCGGGCCCTCGAAACGATGCTGGTAGGCCGACTCGTCCCACTGGTCGAGCCGCCCGCCGAACTCGGCGATTCCGTGCGGGTCGCACTGCGGGTTGCCCGGCGGACAGGCCGGGTGGACGATCCGGCAGTTCCACGGCGCGCCCCCCTCGCTCGGCAGCGGCTGGTTGCGCACCTTGCGCACCACGCCCATCATCACCTCGTTCCACTGCCAGATCCCCTGCATCGAAGGCTCGACGAGGTACGGCGGGAAGTGCTTGGAGAGGGTGTAGGTGATCGGGCGCACGGCGCGCCGGTTCATCGGGCGGTACTTGCCGGGCATGCGCCGGCCGTCGGAGCCGACCTCCAGGTCGTTGGCCCACAGGTCGTGGCGGGCGCCCCAGTAGTTGAGGGCGTCGGTGATGCCGTAGTCCCGGGTCAGCCCTTCCTCCTCGTCGGGAAGACCGCCGCGGATGTAGACCGGCTGGGCGAGGCGGATGATGCCGAAGCGGTCGTAGAGCGTGTTGTTGACGTTGATCGGCTCGTAGTCGGGGACGGGTCCCGAGCGGAGGAAGGTGTTGCGGACGGCGATGCGGAACGAGGTGCAGGGGACGCCGATCTGGAAGGCGCAGACGAAGCCGTTGTAGCCCATCGCCGGGGACCACACTTCCTGGGTCACGAACGACAGGTAGTACGGCGGTTCCTCGCCGGTGGTCGGGTCGTCGAGAATGTCGTCGACCGCCTCGCATTCGGTGGTCCAGTACGGCGCCAGGTCCGCCCAGGTGAGCGGTCCGCCGCCGGCGGGCGTGATCTCCGCGAGCTGGTCTTCCGTCATCCCCAGCGCGATGCCGCACTGCCGCACGGTGGTTTCGAAGTCGGCCTCCATCCCGGCCGGGACGCGCATCACGTCGCGGCAGGAGTCGGGACACTGGGCGGTGTCCACCTGGACCTGCCAGGAGGCGGGGCAGTCGGAGCCTTCGTCGCACAACCATGCCGCCGGCTGGCGTTCGACGTAGCCGAACGCCTGGTAGGCGTCGAGCGAGGCCCAGTAGTAGCCGAGGACGTTGTTGGTGGTCCAATCGACGCGCATGTACTCGCGTTCCCACCACATGCGGTCGCGGGAGTTCTCCTCGGTGACGATGCTGACCTCGCCCGTCGCCGGGTTGTACTGGCGCTGGATGTCGAAGTGGCTCTCGATCGGGAACGCCGCCAGCGGTTCGCCGATGTAGCCGGTGTCGGCGGGCGGGATCGTCCCGTTGGCCACCACCTCGTAGGTGCGCACGGCGACGAGGTAGTTCTCATCGATGATGAAGCGGACGCGGGCCATCGAGGAGGTGCCGTAGTCCCAGGTGGAGTCGCCCTTGAAGGTGAAGTAGGAGGACTCGAAGGTGTGGTCCTGGACCCACCGCGAGTAGAACCACTCGCCTTCGAGGACGTCCTTGCGCAGGACGTTGGTCTGGACGTAGCTGCGCGGCTCGCGGGCCTCCTGGCAGGCGGCCAGGGAGGCGAGGGCGAGTCCGGCGAGGAGGAGACGCAGGCCGATGCGCTTCATGGTGCCGTACTCCTTGGTCTGGTTGCTGCGCGTGGTCATGTTGCACCTCCCTCCCTATTCCAGGCTCCCGGAGTAGGAGATCCAGGTGTTGAGGCCGTACGCGCCCTGCAGTTCGAGCCAGTAGCGGATGAACGACTCGTAGCTGTCGACGTCGTAGCGGAGCTGGTTGAGGGCCTCGGCGTACTGGTCGGTGGCGACGGCGCAGCGGGCGGCGGCGAGGGTCGCGGCGTTGGTGCACCGCGTGCCGTTGCAGACGCCGCCCCATTCGCCGCCGGCGTCCACCAGGGCCTGCTCCATGCAGTCGAGGAGCTGCCGCTGGGTGGCGGCCTTCTGGACGATGGCGAAGCCGAGGGACGCGCCGCCGGAGCCGCGCGCGTCCGGTTCGACGCGGAAGGCAAGGTACTTCCTGCGGAACCTCTCCGAGGTGAAGGTGGCGAAGTCGCAGTCCTGCATCTGCCCGACGGCGCACTCGCGCGCCTCCTCGGGAACCCGCGCGCCGCCGGCCGAGCCGACGACGTAGATCTGCGCCTGCTCCTGGAAGCTCGGGTCGAAGGAGGTCGGGATCTCGGCGAGGCCGTAGCTGACGCCGAGCATCTGGACGTAGAACGAGGCCGACTCGAGCGGGGTGAGGGCGGAGAGGGAGGTGTCGGAAGCCCAGCAGGGGCTCTCGCCGGTGTCATCGACCAGGCAGGCGCCGCGCCAGAACATCGGGTAGATGATGCGGGTGTCGGTGCCGCCGGAGCCGGTGGAGAGGACGCGCGGCATGTAGTAGCCGGGCTCGTCGGCGAGCAGGCCGGTCATCAGGTAGTTGATCTCCGTCGGGAACAGGTCGTACATGTTGACGAAGTACGGCTCGTCGATCGTGTAGCCGAAGCCCCACCAGCGGGTCAGCATGTACTGGAGCGTGAAGATCTTGTCGTACAGGGTGCCGACGCGCTCCAGGCGGTTGATGCCGTCGAGGCCGCCCTGGTACAGCGAGTAGGTGTACTTGCCGACGCCGAGGGGGATGTTGAGGCCGTCGTGGACGGCGTCGAGGAAGCGGTTGCTCCAGCTCCAACGGTCGCGCCACCCCTCGAGGCGGTACGAGCCGATGTTCGGCTGGGCGATCGTCTGCACGAACCAGTTCAGGATGTCGACGCTGGCCATGTACTGGTCGTAGAAGCCGAACGGTTCGCGGCTGTCGCGGTAGTTGCCGATGTTGGCCGCCCACTTGTGGAACATGTCCTGGAAGATCTTGTGGGCCACGCTGTAGAAGCGCATGTAGCCGGAGAAGTACGGGTAGTAGTCGAAGGTGTAGCGGTAGCGGCGGAAGGCGAAGCGCAGGTAGTTGCGATCCCAGTACTCGCGCAGGTTGTGGACGATCTCGCGGTAGGTCGCCCCCTCGTCGAAGGTGTTGACCTCGCCCATGTAGTCGCTCTGCTCGTCGGAGGCGAACTTGTAGTAGCGGTCCACGAACCGGCCGCCGGCCGCGCGGGCGTCGCGCAGGTCCTGGCGCAGGTTGGAGCAGGCCCGGACGTCGTGGTACGAGGTGCGCCAGGTGGTGCACTTCTGGGTGAAGCCGAGGTCGACCTGCTCCGAGACCAGCTCGGCGGCGCGGGGGCCGCCGGCCGAGAACGGGCAGTCCTCATCGCGCGAGCACGGCTCGCCGCCGTGGAAGTACTTCCAGTAGCGGACGTCGCTGCGGTCGGAGCGCGGGGCGACGCCGGGGTCCTCCTCCCAGACCTCCATCACGTCGCCGTAGCCGGCGAACAGCGCGGCGATGTCGTAGGAGGGGTTGCCGGACAGTTCGTCGTACCAGTTGCCGGTGTAGTCCATGATCGAGGCGTTGGCCCACCACTTGACGCCGGCCAGCTCGCGGGCCTGGATCGCGTCGTTCTGGACGTCGGCGAAGTTGGCGAGCTCGGTGTTGTCGAGGTGTCCGTCGCCGTTGAGGTCGAAGGACGGGTCCTCCGGGTCGGGCATCGGGTTGGCCTCGACGATCGACCAGTACTGCGGGAAGTAGTTGGTGGAGTCGGTCGAGCCGATGAAGTTGTGGCGCAGGCCGAGCACGTGGCCGAACTCGTGGTAGATCAGCGGGTGGTAGAGCATCGCATCGAGCAGGAAGGTGAGCTGCGGGCGGTCGAGGATCCCCGGGTACTCCCGCTGGAGCCGGTCGACGAAGTAGCTCACGGTGTTGTCGATGAACACCGCGGGCCGCTCGACGGCGCCCTTGTTGAGCCGCATCTCGTGGTGCCGCCACTGGGCCACCCGGTCGGCCATGGGCCGGCGGAAAAGGGAGGTGACATCCAGCCGGCGCGGGAGGTTGGCGCCCATGCCGGCCGGGAGCTTGGCGACGTCGTTGACGGCCAGCGCGTCCTCGGTGTCGAACAGGAGACGCTCGATGTCGGTGCCGATCAGCGACTGGACGCGGTTGGAGTAGGTGTTGCGGCGGCCGAGGTCGCCGCGGAGCTGCTGGGCGCGGGCGAAGGCGCGCTCCATGTTGGCGCTCATCTCGGCGAAGGACTGATGGAACACGCGGGCAGCGGCCGGGTTGAGGTCGCCCGGCATCTCCTGCTGCGGGATCGCGGGTCGTTCGACCAGTCCGGTCAGGTTCTGCACGTACTCGCGGTAGTACTCGCCCATGTAGAACTCTTCCTCGGTGACACGGCCGGTTTCGAGGTCGAGTTCGGTGAGGACGCGGGTGCGCCAGATGTCGAGCTGCGGGCCGCTGCAGTTGGCGTCGCCGGCGACGAACTCGCCGGTGATCGGGTCGTGACGGGGCTCGGCGACGCCGGCCCAGCCGGTGGTTGCGTCGTTGACGTAGGAGAGGAACGAGTAGCGCAGGTCGCCGCGTTCCTCGCACGGTTCGCCGGGGTCGTTCGGGCCGTCGCGGCCGGCGGGATGCCGGATGCAGGAGTTGACGCGCCCGACGAGCACGCACTCGTCGCCTTCCATGGTCAGGAAGCGGTCGGCGTCGAAGTCGGCCTCCTTGGAGGTGGTTTCGAGGAAGGCGGCGTAGCGGCCGACCGCGGTGGGGACGGAGGGCCCCTGGTCGCGGGAATCGATGGCCAGCCGGCAGCCGTACGGCTCGCCGGCGTAGGTCCGCCGCTCGGGCGGGCAGAAGCCGAACACGTCGCGGCCGCCCTCGCAGCGGTAGGCGTCGCCGGTTTCCCAGTCGAAGATCCAGTCGTGGTCGTCGGTGCCGCCGTCGTCCCACGACGGGAGCGGGCGGCCCTGGAGGATGCGCACCATCTTCATGTAGTAGTGGTTCCACTCGCCTGCGATGCGGATGGCCGGGCGCAGCAGGTGCAGCGGGGTTTCGGTGGTGGTGTAGAAGTAGGTCCGGCGGACGGTGCGGTCGCGCGGATGGAGCGAGCGGCCGGATTCGTCGTGCCAGTTCTGCCAGATGTTGTAGCGGCCGATCGGCCAGGTCCAGAAGTCGGTCATGCCGAAGACCGGGTCCTCGGGATGGATCGCGTCGCTGGGGTCGTAGGTCGGGCGGCCGACACGCCAGAAGCCGAACTGGTTGTGGCGCGAGTCGGGCCATTCCTGCGCCTCGTACTGCCGGTTCGGCGGAACCTTGAGGAACGACTGGCGCATCGTGATCAGCGAGGAGGTGCAGATCGGCGCGTCGATGTAGACCGACATGCACCACGGCACCATCTCGCCGGTGTACGGGTCATCGACGTTGCCGGGGGTGTAGATCTCCTGGGTCACGAAGTCCATGTAGTAGAGTTCGTTCTCGCCGCCGTAGTCGGCGACGCGGGTCACCCCCTCCCGGGCGTCCTCGGCGGCCGAGGTGCGGACGAACTTGGGCCGGTAGTTCTCGGGCCACTGCACGCCGACCGAGTCGGACCCCTCCTGGACGAAGAAGGGGGCGGGCTCGCGGCTGTAGATCTGGACGATGTCGTACAGCGCCGCGGTGAAGACGTCGGTGGTCGTGATCAGGTTCTGGGACCAGTCGACGCGGACGAACTCGCGCTCCCACCAGTGGCGGTCGTAGTCGTTCTCGACGATGACGTTGACTTCCTCGCCGGTGACCGCGTTGTAGTCGCGCCGGATGTCGAAGTGGGAGAGGATCCTGAACGCCAGCACCGGCTCGCCCTGGATCGGATTCCATTCGACGTTCGCCCCCTCGACGAACTCGTAGGAGCGGATCGCCACCAGGTAGTTCTGGTCGATCAGCCAGCGGATGCGGGGGATCGGCATGCCGCCGGCGTAGTTGATCCAGTCCGCCGAGCAGTCGCCGGGGAAGGCCATGTCGCCGGCCTCGTAGTCCGCGCGGATCACGCAGGCGCGGTAGTACCACTCGCCCGCGAAGAGCGACTTCTGCACCGCATTGGCCTGCACGTAGCTGCGCGGCGTCTGTTCCTCGGCGCATCCCGCCGCGAGCAGCCACAGCGCCGGCAGAACGATCGCACCGAACGTCTTGATCCTGGTCATCCGAGCCCTCCATTCACCGCGCGGCGACCGCGCGCAACTGCCGATCCTCGACCGAGGCGACCGCGTCGTCCTCGTCGTCCTGGCCCATGATCGTCTGCACCAGCCCGTCCACCGACAGGGCCACGTCGAAGTAGATGCTGCTGTAGCGGTTGAAGAACGGCGCCCAGTACTCGCCGTCGTCCCGGAGCTGGCCGTTCACCGTCGAAACCCCCAGCGCGAACGACAGGTAGTCGAAGGCGTCGTAGCCGATCTCGATCGCGTACGACATCGAACCGCGATGGTCGGTGTTGTCGGGCGATTCCTCGACCGTCACCGTGCCCCCCAGCGTCTCGACCTCGGCCGGCGCCACGGGGTAGAGCAACGCGTTGATCACCCCCACCTGCACCGTCGTGTAGAACTTGTCGAACCAGTAGATCTGCGCGGAGAAGGTGTTGCTGAACGACATCGATGGATTCCGCGAACCCATGTTGAAACACTCGGTGCGGTCCTCCAGGTTCGAAGGACAGGGGAAGACCGTGTCCTCCGCCACCGCGCCGGTGTACTTGTTGAAGTTCTTCGTGTACCTGAAGCCGTAGGACAGCTCGAGGCCGCCCAGCACGTCGAAGCTCCGCGCCAGGCTGAGCGACGGCGCGAGCGAGAAGTACAACGTCCGCGCCTGCGAAATCTTGCTCGTCGGGAAGCCGAACGTGACGCCGCCCCCGATCCGGATGTCGGCGACCGGGATCGTGTAGAACGGGCTGTAGACGAACCCCAGCGTCACGTCCGAGACGACCGGCTCGTAGATGTCCTGCGTCGAGTCGGAGTTCGTGATCTCCTGCTCCACCGAGAACCCCAACCGCGCGCTCAACCGGTCGTAGAGGTAGTAGCGCGGGTTGAAGGACCACGACATCACGTAGCTCGGGTTGTAGTCCGGCTCCGCCGACGGGTCCATGCTCAGCGCCGTGAAGGCATTCTCGTAGACGATCGAAGTCCCGCGGTAGGGGAGCAGCTCCTCCTCCTCCTCCTCCGTCGTGGCGACGTCGTCCGGGTCCGTTCCCTGCGCCGCCGCCCGGCCCGGGCCGAGCAGCACGGCGACCACCAGGGCACCGCGAAGTAGGACTCTCACGATGTAACCCTCCGTTCCTTGACCTGTCGCTCTGGAGACGATCCGAAAGCGAAGTTGCCGGAATAGAACGATCCCGCCGCGGGTTTGTCAACACGAAACTCGTCGGCCGCCCCCCAGGGAAATCGCTCGCGCCGGCACGCGGACGTGAACATCCGGGCGGGCGTTTCAAGCAAGAATCGTTCCGGTCACGGGCGGAATCGAGGCCGTTCCGGCAAGGCCGGAATTCCGGCCCGTGCAGGAACGCCATTTGCTCCGTTGCGCCGGATCTGTGACAGGGCGTCGCAGGCAGCGGAGTCGGAAGGAAGCCGATGACTCCTGGTCGATCACCTCGGTCGACCACCTTCGCTGCGGGGTCGCGGCGGAACACGGCGGCGGGCGCTGCGGGGCCCCGGCGGAAGGCGGCGGGCGCCGGTCAGGGACAGGTGGCGAGGCGCAGGCGAGGGCCGCGCGCGGAGTCGCCGGGCTCCACGAACCACAACTCCCAGCCGTCGGCGGTGCGCCGCGCGCCCGGCGCCCGCTCGTCGCGCACCGCCGCCGCCCCGACCCCGGTTCGTCCGGCCACGATCGGACCCCAACCCCACGGCTCGAACCGCGGCGGCGCCGGGAGCCGCTCCGCGGGCGCGACGCGCAGCGCCCCCAGGCTCCAGTCCGGGATCGCGGCCTCCGCGGCGAGCCCGCCGCCGATCGTGCGTCCACGCGCCGCGACGATCCAGACCGAGGAACCGTCCGGCGCGACCTCGGCGACATCGGGCTCCGTGATCGCGTCGAGGTCCGTCCAACGGTCGGGAACGGCGAGGGCCGCGGGCGTCAGCACGGGCGGGCCGACGCTGCGCCAGCCCGCGCCGTCCGGTTGTTCGAGGGCGAGGCCGATGCCGGCGCCGTCGCCGCCGGCGTACAACAGGTGCAGTTCGCCGTCCGCCGGCCAGACGGCGGGGGCGCCGACGCGGCCGGCCTCCCACGGTTCGGCGGGGACGAGCACCGGGCGGTCCGACCGGCGGACGAAGGGGCCGCCGGCACCGGCGACGGCGAGGCCCACTCCGGCGTCGTCGCCCCCGGCGTAGAACAGGTACAGTGCCCCGTCGCGCGCGGCGACGGTGGGGGCGCCGACGCGGTCGCCCTCCCACGGTTCGGCGGGGGCGAGCAGCGGGTCGCCGGGCGGCGCGACGAGGCGCGCCGTGTCGCGGCGATCGAAGCGGTAGATCGCGGCCCGGCCGTCGCGGCGCACCTCGGCGGCGATCCAGGTTCCGGCGGCGTCCGCGACCGGGTCCGGGTGGGTCACCGCGGCCGCCACGACCTGGATCTCGCAGCGGCGGCCGGCGTCGCAGTCGGCATCGGCGGCGCACGGGACGGCGACGCAGCGGCCTGCCGCCGTGGCGCAACTCTCCCCGTGGGAGCAGTCGGCGTCGGCCGCGCAGGCGGCGACGCAGCCGCCGAGGTGGCAGACGAAGCCCGGCGGGCAGGAGCCCGGGACGGCCGGGTCGCAGGCGGCGGCGCAGCGTCCGAGCGCGGCGATGCAGGTCGCGCCGCCGTCGCATTCGGCCGCGGTGGTGCAGCGCACGACGCGACACCGGCCGCAGCGGCAGCGTTCCTCGCCCGCGCAGTCGGCGTCGTCGCCGCAGGGACGGGCCTCGCCCGCGACGCACCAGCCGGCGGCGGAGGCGGCGCCCGGCGTCGCGACGGCCTCGGCGGTGTCGAGGCAGACCCGGACGGGACCGCGGTCGGTCCACGGACCGAGGCCGGTGCAGGGGCGCGCCGGAAGCTCGTCGTCCCGGCCGACCGCGCCGCACCCGGCGGCGCACAGGAACAGCAGCGGCAACCCGAGGAGTCTCACCACGTCGCTCCCGTCCAGAACTGCAAGGCCCAGACCACACCGCCGGCCTCGAGCGCCCCGCCCGACCGCTCGGGGTCCGTCTTCTCCGTGCGGAACGCCGGCAGCCAGTGGGCCTGGAGCGCCAGTCCCGCTTCGAGTTCTCCGCGGGCTTCCCCGGCCGGGGCGTCGTCCGCGGAATCCGGGCGGCGGTCGAGGCGGCGGTCGCCGGCGGGGGCGCCGTCGCGGTCCGGGGTCCGTCCGTCGAACGTCGTCTTCCAGCCGGTGCCGAGGGAGAACAGGTGGCGGTCGGGGTCGGCGACGTTGCCGAGGCCGGTCTGGGCCGGTACGGGACTCGGCTCGTAGGCGTAGCCCGCGCGCAGCGCGAGCCGCTGGCCCGCCGCGGGGGAGAACTCGTACTCCGCGCCGGCGCCGGGCACGACGGTGTCGAGCCACGCCGGGTGGGGGAACAGGCGATGGAGGATCGGCGCGTCGTCGCCGAGCGCGACGTCGGCGGCGGCGTCGGCGAACGGGTCCGACAGTCCCGACCACATGCGCCAGGCGACATCGGCGCAGAAGGTGAAGCCGGCCCAGCGGGCGGCGACGCCGAAGGCCAGGGTGCGCGGCGTGTAGTACGCGGCGCCTTCGAGGTGCGCGCGCGCGGCGCCCGACAGGGCCTCGTCGTCGAGCGCGGCGCGGGCGTCGAAGTCGAGGCGCACGTCCATGGCGAGGGCGTCGCGGAAGGAGACGCCGAAGGCGAGAAACGGGGCGGGCTCGAAGAGCAGTCCGGCGACGGCGGCGGCGCGCAAGGGCATGGCGAGCGCGACGTCGGCGGCGCCGCGCGGCGTTCCGCCCGCGGTGTCGAGCGCGATCGTGCCGCGGGCGACGGCGTCGGCCAGCAGCGTGGCGCCGGCGCCGAGCGCGAAGCCGCCGCCGATCTCGGCGGCGACGACCGCCGAGAGGGAGGTGCGGTGCAGCCAGTCGCTCCAGCGCAGCAGGCGCGGCTCCGTGGCGCCGGGCAGGCCGATGCGGGCCAGGAAGCGGTCGGGAACGTGCAGGGCGAGGGCGGCGCCGAGGCGCAGGGCGCCGAGGTGGAACGGGACGGCGGCGCCGAGGACCACGCCGTGGGCGGGCTCGAGATCCGCGGCGCGGCCGTTCAGCGCGACGTCGGGGAAGGCGGCGAGGTACCCGAGGGCGAGGCGCGGGCCGGTGCCCCGCGCGGCGGCGGCGGCGTTCTGCACCGGGGCCTCGATCGCCTCGCCGGCCGCGCGTCCGGCGCCGCCCATCGCGGCGGCGCGCGGGCCGAAGCCGAGGGTGTCGAGCGGGTCGGCGCTGCCCGGCGGCGCGGCGGCCAGCAGCGCGACGGCGAGCGCGAGGCGGGCGGCGGGAGGCGCGGTCATCGCCATTCCACCCCCAGCGCGGCGCCGGCGGCCAGGACCACCCCGCGGCCTTCGACCCGTTCCGCGGGGGCGGCAGGGTCGGCGGCGGGGACGAGCGCCGAGGCGCCGGCGATCCATTCGGCGGCGAGGTGGCCGTCGAGGCGGAGCGCGGTTCCGTCGTCGAGGTCCAGGCCGAGGCCGAAGCCGGCGGCGATGCGGTGCCGGTCGCCGTCGAGCCGGGCGGCGCCCGCGGCGTCTTCGGGGAGGATGCGCGACTCGAACGCATAGCCCCCGCGCAGCGCGAAGCCGACGCCGCCCGGCGCGAAACGGAACTCGCCGCCCACCCGGACGCCGAACGCGTCGCGGAACGGCAGCTCGACCTCGCGGGGATCGATCCGCACACCTTGCAGTTCGGCGGCGACGTCGGCGACCGCGCCGCGGAAGGCCGACCAGCGGGCCCACGAGAGGTCGAGCTCGAGGTTCCCCCGGCGGGGCGTCCAGGCGACGCCGAGGGACAGGGTGTGCGGCCGGAACAGGCCGGCGATCGAGGCGGTCAGCCCGGTCGACGCGCCGCCCGCCTCGACGGAGGCGGCCGCGGCGGCGGGCGCGGAGAACTCGGCGCGCCAGACGACGGCCAGGGCCAGCGCCTCGAAGGGCGTCCAGCGCAGGCCGACGATCGGCGCCGCGGTCGAGTACATCTCGGAGGCGGCGCGGCCTTCCACGGCGCCCGTGGACCCCTCGCGCAGCTCGAACGGGCCGCGGATCCCGGCGAACAGGTCGAGCGCGGCGCCGACGGACCAGCCGGCCGGGAGGCGCAGGGCGACGGCGGGCAGGACGACCCAGCGCGCGGTGCGGCCCTCGTAGTACGGAAAGGCCGGTTCGTCCGGAGGCCGCGCGCGGACGGCGACGACGGCGGCCGGGGGCGCGTGGACCGCGAGGCCGAACGCGATGCCGGGGAGCCAGGGGAGCGGCAGGGCGAGAGGGAGGTCGAAGCCGAGATCGAATCCGCCGGCGTGGTCGAGGTCGACGTTGCGGCTGCCGGCGCGCAGGCGGGCATCGATGGCGCTCCAGCCGAGGTGCAAGGAGGGGCGGTCGGCGGCGGCGAGGCCGGCGGGGTCGTGGAAGCAGGCGGAGAAGTCGGCGGCCGTGGCGGCGACGGCGCCCGCGGCGGCGGCGGCGGGCGAGCCCAGTCCGAACAGGTCGGGCGTCGAGGCGGCGGCGGGCGCGGCCGCCAGCAGGAGCAGCGCCGGCAGGACGACGACGCGCGAGCGGCTCATCGGCGACGGCGGGCGCGCGCGGCGAAGAGCGCGGCGAGGACGAGCGGCAGGCCGCCCGGAGCGGGGCGGGCGCCCGGCGCGCGGCAGTCGCAGTCGGCGGGCGGCGGCGAGCAGTCGAGGTTCAGGCCGCCCCGCGGTTCGAGGCACGTTCCCGGGTCGGCGGCCGGCGGGTAGATCGCGGCGAGGCCCTCCGCGTCGTCGGCGGTCAGGTCGCGCAGGTCGCAGTCGCCCGGGTAGCTGCGCGGGCGCATCGTCGCGCCGATCGCCGTCGAGTGGTCCAGGCCGAGGGCGTGGCCCGCCTCGTGCGCCGTCGTGTTCCAGACATCGACCCGACCCGAAGCGCAGTCCGTGCCGAAGGTGAAATCGACCCCGTTGAACTCGATGTCGGCGTCGAGGATCGCGCCGTCCTGCACGGCGTAGGTGATCGTGGTCAGGGCGATGCCGTTGGGCGGATACTCGTCCGGCCAGTCGTCCTCGAGCCAGCGGACGCAGTTGGCGTTGGCGCCCTGCTGCAGGAACTCGGCGCGACAACAGCTCGCGACCGGAGTCGGCTCGAACTCGATGTAGGCGCCGGGGACGTCGTTCCATACGCCGAAGCCCGCCTCGACGGCGGCCCGCAGGTCGTCGAACGAAACGTCGTCGGAACCGGCGCCGTGGAGGGTCATCGGCAGGCAGTTGGAGCCGGCCACGTGGAGCGGTTGATGCGGTTCCTCGCGGGTCGTGGCCTGGACCCAGGCGCGGGCCGGGGCGGCGGAGAACAGCGCGGCCAGCCCGAGGAGCGGCGCCAGGCGGGTCACGGCGCCGCCTCCGCCAGCGCGGCGCGCAGCTCGGCGAGCACGGCGTCGAGGGGGCGCGCGGCAGCGAGCCACGGCGCGACCGAGGCCGCCGCGGACGGGACGAACCACTGCGGCGGGTCGGGGGCCGGCGCGACGCGCGGTCCGTCGGGGGTGTCGAGGACCGGCAGGGCGCCCTGCGCCATCCCGACCGGCCGGAAGCGCGGCGGGTCGTCCGCGCCCGGGAAGCGCTCGAGAAACACCAGGTAGCGCGCGCCCGGACGGAACGACGGCTCGCCGAAGACGCGCTGGCCGATGCCGCCGACCTCGCCGCCGAGCGTCCGGACGGCGACGGAGTCGCCGCCGGCGCCGCCGCGAAGCGGCTCGTCCAGGCGCAGCGTGGAGTCGGTGACGATGCGGCCCCCGACCCAGGACGAGACGGCCGACTCGACGGTCGCCACGGCGACCACATCGGCCCGCGCGAGCAACTCGGGGAGGCCGAGGAGCCGGACGACGGAGGCGCGCGCCGGGAGCGCCGCGAGGGCGACCAGGACGGCGAACGCCAGGAGCCGGGACGGGCGCGGAGCGCCGGAGAGGGGACGGGGGGAGAAGAGGGTCTGCACCGGACCTCGGGAACGGCGACCGCGGGGCTAGGGGGCGAGCGACGGGCCGGCGCCGCCGCCGCCGGACTGGTCCTGGATGTGGAATTCGACGCGCCGGTTCTTGGCGCGGCCGGCCGCGGTGACGTTCGGAGCGATCGGCTGGCTCTCCCCGTACCCGCGAGCTTCCAGGCGGCGCGGATCGACGCCGGCATCGACGAGATACTGGACGACGGACTCGGCGCGGGATTGCGACAGCCGCTGGTTGTAGTCGTCCTCGCCGCGGTTGTCGGTGTGGCCCTGCACCTCGACGCGCCGGATCTGCGGGTTGCGCAGCATCACGTCGGCGACCTCGTCGAGGATGATGAACGAGTCGCCCTTGATCACCGCCGAGTCGGTTTCGAAGTGGATCTGCCGGCGAATGCGGATCTGCTCGGCATCGACGGTGACCGCGGCGCGACGCGGCTTCTTGGCCAGGGTCATCTCGACCTCGATCCGGGCGCGCGGGGCCACCTCGACCTGCTTCTGCCGCAGGAAGTACTCGTCGTGCTCGGCGCCGACGACGTACGAGCCGGCCGGGACCTCGAAGGTGAACCCGCCGTCCGAACCGGTCACGGTCGGGCCGGGAACGGCGCCCTCGACGCGACCGGCCGGAGTGAGCGTGATCCGGACGCCGGTGACCGGAGCGCCCTCGGCGTCGAGGACGCGACCGACGATCGTCCCGATCTTCGGCGTCGGCCGCAAACTGCAGACGACCTCGCTGTCCGGTCCCTGCACGTTCACGTTGCAGCGGCCCTCGAAGTACCCGTCGGCGGACACCCCGAGCACGTACTCGCCGGGCTCGAGCGGCCCCGAGAGGAAGCGGCCGCTGCCGTCGGCCACCATGCCGGTCGCCTCGCGGCCGACATAGGTGATCATCGCGCGCGGGATCGGGGTCTGGCTTCCCTCTTCCACCACGCGGCCCGCGATCGTCGCCGGGGGCGGCGGCGGCGGGGGCGGCGGTGGCGGGGGCGGCGGCGGCGGGCACTCCTGCGGAACCTCATGGTCGCTCAGGTCGAAGGCGTAGGCGAGCCCGAGCAGGACCTTCCACAGCGGGGTGGGAGCCACCTCGCGGGCGAAGGTCTCGGTGCCGGTGAGGCCGACGTCGACGGCGGCGTCGAGCGTCAGGCCGCGGACGGCGGGCGAACCACGGACGCCGATCGTCAGCGTCTGCGGGAAGGCCTTCGCGCCGGTGATGTCGAGGCAGCTGTCGTCGCCGCGGTAGCGGGTCTGGAGGCAGTTGTAATCGATCCCGGAACGGTTGACCGGGACCGCCAGGTTCCACTCGACCCCGAACCGCACCCAGTCCTCGATCGCCGGATGGGTGCCCTCGAGGCCGACGGCGAAGTTGAAGCTGTCGAGCCGGTTGATGTTCAGCGCGAAGCGCTCGACGCGGGTGATGAACGGGTCGTCGCCCGCCGCCGCGCGCGCCGCCTCGGTCTCGTCGATCAGGTTGCGGGAATGGTCGAAGAAGTAGCTGAAGTTGAGGTGGAGTTGGATCGGAACGCTCGCGTTGATCCGCTGGAAGTCGAACGAGTTGAGGAAGCGGAGGTCGACGCTGGTCGCCTCGCCTTCCACCGCCACGTCGCCGACCTGGTTGAGGAACAGGACGGAGAGCTCGCCGCCGAGGGCGTACCACGGAACGACGGGGTAGTAGCCCTTGGCGCCGAGACGGACGTCGCCGAGGGTCTGGATCAGCGTCGGACGCTCCATGTCGTTGCTGTTGGCGTAGGCCGAGAGGTCGGCGAAGGCCTGGAGGTACCGGAGGGGCGACCACCAGAGCCCGAGGTCCCCGCCGACGAAGTTGTCGCTGTCGTTGGTGACGAGCCAGTCCGAGGTGGAGAAGAAGCCGACGGTGAGGCCGGCGCCGAAGGCGCCTTCCGGCGGCGTGAGAGCGGAGGAGAGGTGCCACATGCCGGTGGAGCCGCGCAGCGAGGGGATGCTGAAGGTCAGCGCCTCGCCGGCGTAGGCGTCGGTGTCGGCCGGTTCCTCCGCCTCCGCGACCGGTTCTTCGTCGCCGAACTCGGTCGCGAACATCGACCCCGTCGCCTCCGAGTCGTAGGGCGACGGCGCGCCGAAGATCGTGTCGTCCAACGGCAGGGGGTCGGCGTCCTGCGCGAGCGCCCCGGCGGGAACCAGCAACAGGACGACGGCCACCGTCCGCAACCATGAAGACCGTGCGTAGATCGGCATGTTGACTCGGCTCCTCTCCCTCGACGGCTCCGAAGTTTGCGCTAGTATGGCATAGGCGACCTTCATGTCAAACCCGAACCGCACCCCACGCTTCCGCCGTAACGGTCCTCGCCACGCTTCGGCTTGGGCCTACGGCGCGCCTATCGCCGTTCCGGAACACGACGTCGCAGGGCCCGACGTCGCGCGGGGTCCGGCCCGCGGGGGACGGTCGTGCGGGGCCCCCGGGCGCGCTATGGGGCGGGAACCGAGAGCACGACGGTGACGGCGCTGCCCGAGTAGCGCGTTTCGGCCGTCGCGGTGGCGCCGGCGGTCGAGCGGAAGGAGAGCGTGAGGGCGCCCGCGGGCAGGTCGTAGAGTCGGAAGCGGCCGGCGGAGGTGACGGCGCGGCCGATCGGATGGCCGTCCTGGAAGACGGTCACGGTGCCGTCGACCGCGCGGCCGCGGGAGTCCGAGACGCGACCCTGCACGGCGAGGGTGGTGCCGGTCGAACGGTCGGGCGGCTCGACCGGCGCGCCGACGAAGGCGGGGCCGGAAAGCAGGCGGATGGAGGTCGCGGCCTCGGTCCCCGCGTCCCCCGGGACCACGGCGCCGGCGTCGGCTCCGGTCACGGTGCCGCCGGCGCCGCCCGCGCCGGTGGCCGGTGCACCGCCGGCGTCGGCGCCCGCGTCGAGCGCCGCGGCGCGCGTTCCCGCGTCGGTCGTCCCCGCGTCGGCCGTGCCCGCATCGGTCGTGCCGCTCGGCATCGCCTGGACCGTGACGTCTCCCCCCTCGTGCTCGAAACCGACTTCGGGGCCGGGGTCGACGGCGAGCACGACGGTGGTCAGCGAGCCGGCGAGGATGCGCACGGTGCGGGGCGGGGACGTGCGGCCGGAGCGGGTGCGGAGCGTGACGGTGTAGGTTCCGGGGGGGACGGCGACCGTGCAGGTTCCCGCGGCGGTGGCGCAGCTCCGGGTGGCGGGCCCGGAAGCGGTGCAGGTCCCGTCGACGCGCCGGCCGGCGGAGTCGGTGCCGCGGCAGCGGATCGAGCCGTCGTCGCCGGCCGCGGCCGGGTGCGCGAACAGCAGGACGCCGGCCAGCAGGAGCCGGCGGGTCGTGGTCGGGGTTCGAGGCTGCATCGTCGCTTCCTCCGGGCAGCGGCATGGTACGTCCGGACCGGGAGAATGATTCAAGGCGCCGGGAGCGGTCCGGTCGCGCCGCCGCCGAACACCTCGTCGTCGAGCGGGAGCGGCGCGGCCCCCGGCGGCGTGTCGGAAGGGGGAACCTCCTCCGCCGAGGCGGCGGGAACGGCGGTCACCGGGATCAGCTCGATCAGGTCGTCGAGCGTCTGGGTGACGATCTGCTGGGCGCCCGACAGGAAGAAGTAGAACAGTTCCTGGCGCGCGTCGCGCTCGACGAACGGGTCGCCCGACCCGGAGATGTCGAAAGCCTGCGCCCGGCCCCAGCCGACGGAGCCGAGGAAGCCGAAGTTCAGCGTGAAGCCCGCGAAGTGGTACCCCAGGGAGAAGGTGCCGCCGACGATGTCGATCCGTTCGAGCTGCGCGGCGCCGCGGGTGAGCGGCGGGGCGGCCGAGAAGTTGGTGAAGGCGCCCGCGCGCAGCGGCCACTTCTCGGCGATCGTGCACTCGAAGCCGAAGTTCATGTTGAGCACGCCGCGCCGGGAAACCCGGGGCGCGAACAGGTCGTCGTACAACAGCCGTTCTTCCTCCTCGGGGGAGAGGTGCAGGCGTTCGTAGGGAGCGAAGGTGGGGAAGTGGTACGAGGCGTCGAACGCGAGGGTCGTCTCGGGCGCCGGCTTCCAGGCGATGCCGAGGCGCAGGTCGAGCGGCTCGAAGGAGTCGGCGGCGAGCCCGGCGGCCGACTCGAGGCGGAAGTCGCCGTAGGGCTCGGTCACGTCCGCGAACCAGGCATAGCCGAGCTGGTTGGAGAGCGAGCCGTCGCCGTAGACGAGGATCGAGGGGAAGCCGACGGCGAGGCCGACCTGGAGGTCGGGGAGGGGGCGGTACATCGCGCCGAGGCGCAGGAGGACGGCGAAGGTGTCGAACGAGGTATCGACGCGGAAGAACTCGAAGTAGTCCGACTCGGGCCGTTCGCCCGGCGGTTCGGTCGGGGTTTCGACGGCGCGGGAGTAGGATCGCGAGAAGGTGCGCATCGCGACGAACGCGGAGAGTCCGAGGGCCAGGTCGTCGGAGACGCGGACGGCGTAGGTCGGGCCGACCCACAACGTGCGATCGGACTCGCTGAGCCGCAGGACGTCGAGGTCGGTCTCGCCCGAGCGGCCGACGGTGGCTTCGTAGCTGTAGGAGGTCTGGTCCGGGATCAGCATCGAGAAGGCCGCGGCGTGCCGGCGCGAGCCGTCGGGGAGGCGTTCGCCGAAGGCGCGCAGGACGCCGAAGGTGGTCGGAATGGTGGGGAACTCGGTCGCCTCCAGATCGACGGCGACCCGCTCGCCGGAGATGGTGCTGACGTGTCCGTCCTCGATCGTGCGGTGCTCGACGCCGTAGAGGTTCAACGAGGCCGAGATGCTGGAGGAGAGGGTCATCGCCAGGCCGCCGGGATTGTAGAAGGAGGCGGTGGGGTCGGTGGCGACGGCGGTGAAGGCGCCGCCCATGCCGAGCGCGCGCTCGCCGATGAGCTGGTTCTGGTAGTGGGTGTCGTCGGCGCGGGCCGTCGCGGCGGACGCCGCCGGGAGGAGGAGGGCGGCGAGGACCGCGCCCGCGCGTCCCGGTCCCGTGCGGATGCGCCTCGTCGCCCGCCGCGCCATCGCGGCGAGCATACTACGGCGAGCCCTCGCTGTCGCCGGGGACGGGGTTCGGGACGCCGACGGCGCGGAGGATCTCGTACAGGCCGAACTTGGGCAGGTGCATGAAGCCGGACCAGGCGGCCGCGGCCAGCGTGCCGTCGGCCAGCCGCTCGGCCAGCCGCTCGGCGTTGTGCTGGGCCGTGCGCTGGCGGAACCCGGCGCCGCGTTCGAGGATCCAGCGCCGGTTGTACCGCTCGTGGAAACCGACGGGCGGCGACAGGACGAGCGGCAGGCCGAGCGCTCCATAGAACACCAGCTCGGACGGCTTGGTCCACAGGACATCCGCATCGGCGAGGAGCCGCTCGAAGGCGGCGAAGTAGCCGTCCAGGGTCTCCTCGTGGAGGATCGAGAGGCCGTGCTCCAGGGCGTCCTCGAGCCGCGCCTCCCGGACGTACTCGCGGAACCGGTGCTCGACCTCGCGGCGGTAGCCGGCGACGAGCGTCAGGCGGACCCGGCCGTCGAGCAGCGGGGTGCGGAAGCCGGGGAGGAACTCGCGGGCCAACTCGGCCTGGGCGCCGGCCCCGCCGACGGCGAAGACGACGTGCGGCGCCCGCCCGTCCTCTTCCTCGGGCAGCCCGCCGAGGAAGTGGGCGAGTTCGGACCCCGCGTAGCCGCGGAAGGTGCGGTCCGGGTCGAGACGGACGAGGCGGCGCGCGAGGGTCCGGCGCAGCACCGGCAGGTCGCGGCCTCCGAGCAGCCGGTGCGGCAGCGGAAAGCCGGTGAAGCGGATCCGTTCGGCCGGGACGCCGTAGCTGCGCAGGCGTCGTCCGGCGCGGAGGCTGGGCGTGAGGTAGGTGATGCGGGTGCCGGGGGCGTCGAGCGGGGCCCAGATGCGGTGGATGTCGGTGTCGGTGACGACGCAGAAGGTGGTGCCGCCGCCGAGGCGGTCGGCGGCGATGGCGGTGGTGTAGAAGGTGGTGAGCAGCGGCTCGCCCGTCTCGCGCATGCGGTCGGCGAGTCCGCGGCCGAGGCCGCGGCGGACGATCAGCCGGTCGTGGAGTTCGACGGCGGGGTTGGGCGCCGACAGGTCGCGCAGCGGGAACAGGTGGGGGATCTCGGTGGCCTCGTCGAGCAGCCGGCGGAACGGGGCGCCGACCCACGGCACCTGGGACAGCCGCGAGACCGCCTCGTAGACCTGACGGGTGCGCCGCCAGAGCCGGCGCTCCTCGGGGCCGGCGAGCGGCTCGCGGTCGGCGTGGAGCACCTCGACGCCGAGCGCCTCGGCCAGCGGCACGGCGGCGCGCAGGTGCCCGTAGCCCATCTCGACCGCGACCACCAGCGGCTTGACCATCGCGACGCCTCCCGCCGGACCCGGCCGGCGCGGCAACGGTAGGCGAGCGCGGCGCGCGGGACAAGGGCCAATCCGCGCCTCTATTCGGCGTCGCGGAACGTGCCGCCGGTGGCGCGCTGAAGCACGTCGAGCATCTCGCGGCCGACCACGAAGGAGTTGGTGGTGAAGGCCGGGACCGTCGCGCGCAGCAGCGGCCGCCGGGTCCGGAGGTCCATCAGCCACACCACGCAGTCGTCCCAGACGTCGTCCGAGTCGTCGCGATTCGCGCAGCCTCCGGCGGCGACGTAGCGCGTGGCCAGCGCCCGCGCGATCTGCCGCGCCAGCGACTCGTCGAATTCCCAGTCGTCGCGGTTCCAGCGTTCCCGGGCGCGGGCGAAGATCGTCGACAGGTCGCCCCGCAGGAACGGGTCGACGGTCGCCCGATGGCCGGTGTAGCCGAGCTCGGCCAGCGGCGCGAAGTCGGTGTTGGAGGCCCCATCGCCCGGGACGAAGCGCGGCAGCGGGTCGAGCCCCTCGCGCCGGTCCGGCAGCGCCGGTTCGGGGTCGGTCGAGATCGCCCGGCCCAGCTCGCCGTACGCTTCCCGGAATGCCGCGAGCCGCCCGGCGTGCTCGTCGAGCAGGTCGCGGTTGGTCGGGCCGGCGCAGGCCCAGACGGCGAGCGCGGCGCCGGCGAGGAAGCCCAGCGCGGTCGGGAGGGTCGGCCGGAGCAGCGCCAGGTCGGTGCGGAACCGCGCCGGCCGGATGCGGAACACCGCGATCGCGCCCACCCCGAGCAGGAGCGTCCCGGGGATCAGGTAGAACATCCAGGCGGTTTCCGAGTTCGGGGAGAGCGGACCCGCGCGGTCCACGATCGGCACGAGAAACGGCTTGAGCGTCGTCAGCCCGCCGACCGCCGTCGTCAGCGCGATCGCGGCGAGTCGGCGTTTCCAGGCGAGGGCGAGGAGCGCGCCGACCGCGGCGACGATCGCCCAGAGGAACGAGAGGTGGTGCGGGTTGCGCAGGAACACGAACCAGGTCGCCACCAACGACCCGGCGGCGCCGAACGCGACCGGCACCTGGAGGTACTTCGCCGCCGCGCGGAAGAGCGAAGCGGCCAGCGTGGGCGGCGCCGCCCGCCGTTCGAGCGCCTCGATCGCCGCCGGGTCGGCGGCCAGGGTGGGCAGCGAGCGGACGGCGATGGTCTTGCCGCAATACGGGCAGTCGATCGCGCCCTGGCACACGCGCTTCAGCTCGAGCGGGGCGCCGCAGTTCGGGCAGTCGGGCAGATGAACCGTGACCGGGCTCATCGACCGCGCACTATAGCGCCCGCGCCGCCGACGGAGAAGCTCCCCGGCGGTTCACGACCCGGCCGCACCGGCTCCCCGGAACGCGGGCCGAGGGAGAACCCGCCGAGACACGCGGGGAGGTCGCGCCGGCCGTGGTCCCCGAAGCCCGAAACGTCGTGTCGGCGCGGACCGATCGACGAGGCGGCGCGGCGCCCGGAGCGGAGCGGCAGGGGGCCGGCGCGACTAGCGCACCTCGACCGTGACGCGGTCGGTCGCGCCGCCGGGGAGCCGCACCGCCAGTTCGTGGCGGCCGGGCTCCAGGCGCCAGGTCGCCCGGAACGGCGCGGCGGATTCGCCGATCGGACGGCCATCGACGAGGAAGGTCGCGCGGGTGACGGGCGTCGCGTCGCGGACCCGCGCGGTGATCGCGATCGTCTGGAACTCGGGCGGGACGTCGGGGTCGAGCGAGAAGCGCGAGCCGTCCTCGGGCCAGGCCAGCGTCACGGGCCGCGCGGCGCCCGGCACGCCGTCGCCCTCCGCCTCGCCGTCGTCCGGACGGAGCGGGCAGAGCGGCGAGTCGCCCGTCGGGGGCGCGGCGCGGCCGGCGTCCGCCGCCCACGCGGCGAACTCGGGCGGGAACACCTCGAACAGCGGCCGTTCGACCCATTCCTCCGGGCAGTCGAGGCCGGCGAGCCGTCCGTTGCGGCGGTCGATCGGGAGCCGGCGGTGCCAGGTGCAGGTCTCGGCCGGCGCACGGGCGGCGGCCTCGGGGAGCCATTCCGCGACGGCGTGGGGGCAGTCGGGGCCGGCGGGCAGGCCGGAGAGCGGGCAGACGCGGACCTCGACGAGGCCGGCGGGACGCGGCCACGGCTCGGCCTTGCGCCCTTCCATCGCCGCGAGGAGTACCTCGCGGAACAGCGGGCCCGCGCCGGTGATGCCGGAGACGTTGCCCATCGGCTCGCCGGAGAAGTTGCCGACCCAGACGCCGACGGTGACCTCGCGCGTGTAGCCGACGGTCCAGTTGTCGCGGTACGACTTGCTCGTGCCGGTCTTGGCCGCGGCGCGGAACGGGAGTTCGAGGACGTTCCCTTCGCCGAAGGCGGCGAGGCGGGCGCGGCGATCGGCGAGGACGTCGGTCACGAGCCAGGCGGTGGCGGGCCGGACGACGCGCGGCGGGTCGCCGGGCGGCGGCGGGTCGCCGGCCAGCATCCGGACGGGGAAGAGGACGCCGCCGCGGGCGAGGGCGGCGTAGGCGTTGGTCAGCGCGAGCAGGGTGACCTCGCCGTCGCCCAGCGTGATCGCGACGCCGTAGTGATCGGCGGGCCGGTCGAGCATCGTGAGGCCGAAGGCGCGGTACGTCTCGAGCACCCGCTGCGGCGTGAGACGCTCGGCGAGCCAGATCGCGGGGACGTTGAAGCTGTTGGCCAGCGCCTCGCGGGCGCGCACCGGGCCGTGGAACCGGCCGTCGTAGTTGCGGGGCTCGTAGCGGTCGCCGGCCGCGGTGAGGAAGGAGGAGGGGACGTCGGGGAGGACGGAGGCGGGCGTGAAGCCGGATTCGAAGGCCAGCGCGTAGGTCAACGGTTTGAGGGCGCTGCCGGGCTGGCGCAGGGCCCGGGCCCCATCGACCTGGCCGGCGTCGGGGTCGAAGAAGTCGGCCGAGCCGACGTAGGCGAGGACGTCGCCGGTCGCGTTGTCCAGCACGACGACGGCGGCGTCGCGACCTCCGCGGTCGCGCAACGAGGCCACCACGCGTTCGACGATCGTCTCCACGCGGCGCTGGAGGTCGAGGTCGAGGGTCGTGCGGACGTCGCCGGCGAGGTCGCGGTGCCCCGCGAGGATCGCCTCGACGAAGTGCGGCGCCTCGAACCGGCGCAGCGGCGGGTGGATCCGGAGCCGTTCGGCCTGCGCCCGCCGTCGCCCGGCCTCATCGATCCAGCCGAAGCGGAGCATGCGGTCGAGGATCCGGTCGCGGCGGGCGAGCAGGTTCTCGCGACGCCGGTACGGGTCGTACAGCTCGGGGGAGCGGGGGAGGGCGGCCAGCGCGGCCGCCTCGCCGAGCGACAGGTCGCGCGCGCTCTTGCGGAAGTAGCCCCACGCGGCCGCCTCGATCCCTTCGATCTGGTTCCCGTACGGGGCGCGGTTCAGGTATTCCTCCAGGATCCGCCGCTTGTCGAAGGTCCGCTCGAGCTTCCGCGCCAGGGCCGCCTCGAGGAACTTGTTGGCGAGCGTGCGGTCGCCGCCGCGGAGCAGGCGGGCGAGCTGCATGGTGATCGTCGAGGCGCCGGAGACGACCTCGCCCGACAGCGCGTTCTGGACGACGGCGCGTCCGACGGCGAGGACATCGACCCCGCCGTGCTCGCGGAACCGGCGATCCTCGGCGGCGAGGATGGCGGGGACGACGTGGGGGGAGAGGGCGTCGAGCGGGACGGGACGGGCGCGGGTCTCCCGCCCGGAACGGACCTCGCGCAGCAGGCGGCCCTTGCGGTCGAGCAGGCGGAGCGAGCCGGCGGGGCGGTCGAGGTCGGGGGGGAGTTCGACGAGGCGGGAGGCGATCTCGACGGCGGCGACGGCCAGGCCGGCGAGGGCGAGGGGGACGCAGGCGGCGGCCGCGGCGAGGCGTGCGAACCGGGCGGCGCGGCGGCGCCGTCGGGCGGGGGCGCGCGGGGCGGGCGCGGCGGCGTCCACGGATGCGCCCGCCTCACTCCGCGGGCGGTTCGACGACGTACTCGATCACGCCGGTGCGGCCGAACACCTCCGGGTTGTACATCTCCTCGGCGCGCAGCGGCCCGACGACGTAGGTGCCCGGCGTGACGGCGTGCGCGAGGTACTCGTAGTGGTGCACCCCGGCGGGGAGGTCGTCGGCGAACAGCAGCAGCCGGTCGTCGCGGTCCTCGCGATGATAGAACGGGCTCCACCACCACTCGTCGCTCCAGTCCTGGTCGCCGTAATACCCGTAGTATCCGTAGTCGTCGTGTGGCACATCGATGTCGTAGCCGCCGTAGGGGTCGTTGTCGCCGAGGTCGTAGCCGGAGGCGGCGCGAAGGAGGGCGAGCGAGGTGGTGCGCAGGTCGAAATCGATCGATTCCAGGCCGGCGGGAAGCGGGTCCTCGACGACGACCATCGAGCGCTCCTGGGGGACGACGATCGAGAGCTGGACGCGGACGAGGTCTCCGGCGCGGGCGCGCGGAACCGAGGCCGCCGGCCGGGGAACGCCGGCCCCGGTGCGGAGCGCGGCCATGTCGACCACTTCGTAGCTGCGTTCGAGGTAGAAGCCGCGGTCGATGCCGTCGCGCGGCAGGTCGCTGCGCGCGTAGTGGAGGGCCAGCGAGTAGTACAGGCGGCCGGCGGCTCCCTGACGTTCGATCTCCAGCCGGTCGCCACGCCCCTCGAACAGGCGCGACATCGGGATCTCCGCGCTGCGCTCGCGGTCCGGGCGCCCCTCGAACCGTTCGGACAGTAGCCGCTCGCCGCCGAACTCGAGGGTCGCCGTGAAGTCCGGGGTCTCGGATTCGCGGACGCGGTAGAAGTGCGCGAGGGCGACGAGGGCCCAGGCGGAGTCCTGGGTGGTGGACCAGCGGCCGCCGTCCCGCTTCTGGAGCAGCCAGCGGACGACCTTGGTGGCCAGCGGGTGATCGACGTCGAGCGTGAGGAGGGTGTCGAGGACGATCGAGTTGGTGATCTCGTCGGAAACCATCCAGACGCGGTAGAGGTCGCCCCAGTTCTCCTCGAAGTGCGCCTCCTCGGCGGTCTGGAAGGCGTGGTTCTCCAGGTCGCGGCGGAGCTCGATCACCGGCGGGCAGTCGCCGGCGGCGCAATCGTCGCTGGAACGGACGTAGGCCTGGGCCAACAGGGCGCGAGCGAACAGCGGGAGCGCCTCGTAGTCGTCGAACAGGGCTTCCTGGTAGCCGAGCTCGGGGTCGCCCGCGTCGGCGAGCACGAAGACGAGGAAGGCGCGGGTGGCCGGACCGAGCCAGTCGGGGCCCTGGGAAGCGGCTTCGGCGCGGCGCAGGGCGTCGTGCAGGAAATCGAGGCCGCGGGAAAGCAGGTTGTCGGAAACGTCGAAGCCGCGGGCCTCGGCCTGCCGGAGGCTCCAGACGACCCAACCGGTAAGCCAGGCGTCGGAGCGCGGGGAGTCGGGCCAGGAGCCGAAGCCGCCGTCGTAGCGCTGGCGGCGCGCGATCTCGGCGATCGCCGTGCGGACGATCCGTTCGGGATCGTCCGGCAGGGTGAGCCCCAGGCCGTCGCACAGCTCGCGGAGGGCGACGAGGGGCACGATGCGCGAGGCGAGCTGCTCGGTGCATCCGTAGGGGTACCACAGCAGGTGGTCGATCGCCGGCTGGAGCCCGGTCAGTGCGGAAGAGGAGACGCCGACGGTGAGGCCGCCGACGTCGGAACGGATGCGGTCGAGCCGTCCGATCGCCTCGACGGCCTTGGCCAGCGTCTCGCCGTAGGTGGCGACGGTCTCGGGGATCATCGGCAGCTTGACCTCGCGCTTCGTCTCGAGGCCGTCCTCGAACTCGCCCAGCCGGACCCGGAAGCGGAAGACGGCCTGGCCGGGACCGGCGGTGGCGAAGTCGAAGCGGACCTCCCGGGAGCGCCCGGGCTCGAGGCGGACGGTGCGCGAGGCTTCGCCGGCGAGCCGCAGGCCTTCGACCTCGCAGGTGACGACGGCGTCGCCGGCCGGCCCGCCGCGGTTGGTGACCACGACCCCGGCCGAGAAGCGGTCGTCGGTCCGCGCGAAGCGGGGGAGGGCCGGCCGCAGCAGCAGCGGCTTGACGGTGCGGACCGCCGACTTGCCGAAGCCGAACCGGTCGCCCTGGGTCGCGGCGACGGCGAAGATCGTGAACGTCGTGAGGTTCTCGGGCAGGCGGAAGGCGACGCGGGCCTTGCCGTCGGCGTCGGTGAGGACGCCGGGGTTCCAGTAGGCGACGGTGCGGAAGTCGGTGCGCAGGGTGCCGCCGCCGGGTCCGCCGCCCCCGCCGCCCTCCTCGCCCTTGTCTTCGGAGAAGGCGCGGCGGGCGATCAGTTCCTCGCGCCCTTCGAGGGTGCTGACGGAGACGCCGCGACGGCCCCAGAAGGTGCCCAGCAGGTCGGGGGGTTCGTACCCGGTCAGTTGCAGCACCGCCTCGTCGACCGCGTAGACGGTCACCTCGGCCGGCGTTCCGGCTCCGCCGGAGTCGCGGACGGCGAGCTCAAGGCGCACCTCGCCGCCGGGGGCGACCTCGGCGCGGTCGGGGGTGACGGCGATGTCGAGCTTGCGGCTGGCGGTCTCGACGGCGAGCGGGATCAGCCCCATCGCGAAGGCGGGCTTGCCGGGGTCGTCGCCCTGCGCGCCGGGTTCCTCGCGGACGCGGCCGCGCACGAGCAGCACGGAGAGGTACACGTTCGGCCGGTAGGTCTCGAGGATCGGCACCTCGACGACGGGCGCGCTGCCGGTCACGCGGAAGCTGCGGCGGACGAGCAGCCCCTCGCGTTCCACGGTCAGCAACGCCTCGGCCTCGGGGAACGGGGACTGGACCAGCACCTTGGCCGTGTCGCCCGGGCGGTACTCGGCCTTGTCGGCCTTGAGTTCCATGCGGTGGTTCTCGCCGCGGTACCAGCCGGCGGCGCCGGCGCCCGCGGCCCAGGTTTCGTAGGTCGTGCGGGCCGGGTTGCCGCGATCGTCGGTCGCTTCGAGCCGGAGCACGTAGTGGCCCGGCTTGGGCGCCGTCACGCGACAACGGACGGGGGCAGCGGCCGTGGTGAGGTCGCAGGCGCCGACCTCCCGGTCTTCCGGGCGGGTGACGTAGTCGTAGTGTCCGCCGAGCCCTTCCTGGCGGACGGTGTGCCATTCGCGGCGGTACAGGCGGCCGCGGACGGCGACGCCGGCCCGCAACCGCTCGTCGGGGGTCAGCGCGATCACGTCGACCTCGAGGTCCCGGCCCGCGGTCAGCAGGCCTTCGCCGGCGCGGCGGGCGCCGAGGTAGAACGTGGCGGGGTGGACGGTGACGGTGCGGCGGGCGGCGACGGTGGAGCGATCGAGGTCGGTGACCTCGCCCTCGACGGTGACGCGCGCCGGGCCGCGCATCGAGGGGAGTTCGAGCGGCACGCGGCCGGCGAGGGAGCCGGCGGCGTCGAGCCGACCGCGCTGTTCGCCGAGGGAACCGGAGTCGGGTTCGGCCGCGGCTTCCTCCCACCATGGGTACTCTTCGCCGTACCAGTACTCGGCCCAGTCCTTGTTGCGCGGCGCAAACGAGCTCGCGGCGCGGGTGACCCACCAGCGGGCCTCGGCGGCGGCCATCGGTGCGCCGAACAGGTACTCCCCGCGGACCTCGAACGAGAGCGTCTCGCCGCGGACGTACTCCTCGCGCTCGGCGGTGGTCTTCACCGCGAACGTCGGGGCCTTGTACTCGGCCACGCGGAACGAGCCGTAGAGCGTCGGGGGACCCTCGTCCGGGCCCCGCGCTTCCCCGATTTGCGTCCGGACCTGGTACCAGCCGAGCGGGGCGTCGGGGGGCAGGGTCAGGTCGAAGTCGAAGGAGCCGAAGGGGCTGGTGCGCAGGTCGGCCTTGGCGGGGAGGGTCAGCTCTTCCCCGCGGGCGTCCCAGACGCGGATCTCGACCGGCTGGTCGGCCGGGGTCGACAGGCCGTCGTCGGTGAGGTCGCGGGCGATGCCCTTGAGATGGACGGTGTCGCCGGGCCGATAGATGCCACGGTCGGCGAACACGGTGCCGACCCGGCGCAGGCGATCGCGCAGCCAATCGAACGGTTGGCCGAAGGCCCAGGGGTCGAGCGACCCGTAGCGGCTGGCATTGAGGAGGTTCAGGTCGCCGTCCTTGTCGGCGACGACGGTGAGGCGCGGCCGGTAGTAGTCTTGGGGGTTGTCGACCACCGATTCCGGGGCGAGGACCAGGCCGTCGACTCCGGTTTCGGCCGACCACACCTCGGTCGTGCGGTGGAAGACGCGGACGCGGGCGCCGCTCACGGGCCGGCCCGACTTGAGCGAGGTGACCCAGACGAGGATGCCGCGGGGCGAATGCTTGACGGTGAGGCCGAGGTCGGTGATTCGGACGAGGGCGCCATCGATCGGTTCGCTGTAGTCGCCGGTGACCTGGGGCCGGCGCAGCTCGATCGCCACGATACCGCGCCGGGCGCCGCGCAAGGCAGGATCGAGGCCGATCGGGACCACCTTCTCCTCGTTGGGCGGCGCGCCGGGCCGGATCGTCGAGCGGACGACATTGCGGGCCTGGTCGTCCTTGAACCAGGTCGAGCCGCCGCCGTAGCCGTAGCCGTAGTCGGAGTTGCGGGCGAACCACACGAGGTACTCCTCGAGGGTGACCTGGCGGAGGCGGAGCGTGGCCGACTCGACGTTGCGGAACCGCGCGGCGACGCGGTGCGGACCCTCGGCCTCGAGAACGCCGCCGTCGAAGTCGAGGCGGGCCATCGGAGGATAGGAGCCGGTGCGGAATTCCCGCTCGCGCGTTCCGCCGAGCGTCTGGCCGAAGACGTCCTGGAGGCCGGGATCGATCGAGATCTTGTAGGTCGTCTCGGGCTGCAGCCGGGCGGAGACGTAGACGTTGGCACGCTGCCCCTCGTCGGCCCACTCCGGGTCGTCCGGAAGACGGACCTCCGGGGAGATCCGCAGGTGCCGGACCACCTCGCCCCACTTCACCGGATTGCTGAACTCGAGATGAAAGCCGCCGGCCGGGGAGCAGCCGCCGTAGGCCGAAACGGAGCAATCGATCTCCTCCAGGAAAAAGTCTCCGTAGATCGAATAGTTGATCTGGTACGGTTCGCCCATCGGCAGGTTGCCCTGCGCGCCGCGGAGTTCGGCCGCGACGGTGAGGGTCACCTCGGCGCCGTGGGGCAGCGGCTCGACGGGGGTGAGGACCAGGTGCCGCGGCTCCAGTTCGCCCTCGTCGGCGGGAGGCTCGACGCCGGGCTGCGATTCGGCCCGGCCGCGCTCGCGACCCACGACGGCCCGGCCGCGCACCCGGACGGGGGTCCCGTCGGGCGTCGTCGCGGTGAACAGCGCACGGCGCTCCAGTTCCGCAGGCTCGACCGGCTGGTTGAACCACAGGTCGACCGGCGATTGCGGCTTGCGCCACCGCGCCCCGCTCCACGGGTCGCTGCGGGCGACGCGGACGCGCGGGGTCTCGAACGAGAACGAGTACGCCTCGGCCAGCGCGCTGCCGTCGAGGGCCTGGACGCCGGCGGGGACGGTGACGGTGAAGGTGGAGGAAAGCGGCAAAGGTCGGGCGGGGACGAAGGTGAGGACCTGGGAGCCGAGCCAGCGGTACTCGCCCTCGACGGCAGGCTCGATCTCGAACCGCCGGGTGGTGTCGGCGGTGCCGGCGCGGTCGAGCGGGACCATCGGCTTGGAGAAGCCGACGGCGATCTCGGTCGGGGTCCAGGTCTGGCCTCGGGGGGAGCCGAAGGTGACCGCCAGGGGCCCGGCGGCGCCCGCGGTGCTCGGACGCTCCCATTCGGGAAGGCGAGGCCCCAGGCCGGCGCCCGTCGGACCCTGCGGACAACCGGTGGCGGCGAGCGCGGCCAGGGTCAGGCCGGCACACCACGCCCTGCGAGAGTGCATTGCGTCCCTCATCGTCGCCTCTCCTTCGCCCATCGCGTGCTGCCACCGCGACCGGAACCCCGATGCCCCGGGCGTCGTGGCAAACCACGATAGGCACGGCCCGCCGGCGTATGCAAGGCGGACCGGGTTTCGAACCGCGGCTTGGACGGGGGCGGACGGAAGCTATTCAGCCGGAGCGGGACACGCGGCGGGGCGGCAGGTCGGAGGAGCGCCGCGTCGGGGATTGTGGCGACGATCGAACCCTTGCTCCCCGGCAGGTTTCAATGCTAGACCTTCCAACGATGGCTGCCGAATCGGCGGATGGAGCGGAGGAGACCGGGCGACCGCGGGGCTTCCGGCGTGCGGAGGACTCGCCGGCATCGGTCGCCCTCCCGCGACCGTCGACGTTGCCGGGTCGCGCCGAACCGGGGGAGGCAAGGTCGCCGCGGTCGCCGGTCCGTCGTCCGGCCCCGTTCGCTGCGGCCGGGCACGACATCCCGGAGGAGACGCGGTATCCCGGAGGAGGTGAGCCCGTGCGAAACCCGATGCCGCGCATCTTCGGCGCTGGCGTCCTCGTCCTCGCTCTCGGACTCGGCATGATCGCCTGCGGGCCCGCCTCGACGCCTGCCCGGAGCCCCGATTCCGATCCGGCCGCCGAGGCCGCTCCGGCTGTTCCCGACCCCCGACCTGTTCCGCCGGCCGCGGACGAGCCGCCGCCGGTTCTCGACGCCTCCGCCGCCGACGAGGCCGCCGCCCGCGCGATCGTCGAGGCGAAGTGCGCGCGTTGCCACGGCGCCGACCGCGTCTGGAACGAGACCGCCGACGCGGCCGAGTGGAACGCGATTCTCGACCGCATGGCCGGCCTCGGCGCCACCCTCGAGCCGCAGGAGCGCGAGACCCTGCTCCGCTACCTCCTCTCCCGCTGACCCCGCATCCTGCCTCGATGCCCGGACCGTTCGACATCCGCCGGCTCGTCTCCCTGCTCCGCGCCACCGCGCTCGCCCTCCTCCTCGCGGCTCCCCTCGTCCTGCTCACCGGAATCCTGGCCGCCCGCTGGTTCCTCGCCCCCGACTGGTTCTCCTCGCCGCAGGCTCGCCGCTGGCACGTCGAGATCCTCCCGCTCGTCTTCGGCCTCCTCCTGTTTCTCCACTCCACCGCCGGCATCCTCTACCTGCTCCGCCGGCGCAGGTCGCTCGACCGGGTCCCGATTCTTCTCGGCGCCGTCGGCCTGTGGACCCTGCTGTTTGCCGCGCTCGCCTTCCTCCACTTCTCCGCCGCCCCTCCCGCGCCGGTGCCGCCGGCCGACGCCCTGCTCCTGCGCGAAGGCGACGCCGGAGCGGAAGGCGGGGGCGGAAGCCCGGCCCTTGCCGAGACGAACCGGCTCGCGGCACCCCACCCCGACGATGCCGGCGCCACGTTCCCCCCGGCACGCACGCGGGACGCCGAGGCTCCGGACGTGGACGCGGAACTCTCCCCGGCACCGGACGCCGCGCCCGCCGATGGTGACCCGACCATCCGCGTCGATGTCGAATCCCCCGACGAACTTCCCCCGCCGGTGGACGTTTTCCGGCGCACCGACAGCTCCCGGTCGTCGAGCCGCGGCGCCGCCCTCGTCCGCGAGCGCTGCGCCGTCTGTCACGGCCTGGACGTCATCACCCCCGGGCGCACCAGCGCCGAATGGACCGCCGTCGTGGACCGCATGATCGGCCTCGGAGCCCGTCTCGATGCGGCCGAACGCGCCGATGTCATCCGCTACCTCGACCGCCTCCGGTGACGCCCCTCGCGGCCGCGCAGCGGACGAGCACGCGCCGCAACTTCTCGTTTCCGCGGCCCTGCCGTGACGTGCCCGACATTCTGCGACGGAGCCGGCGCCGCCCGCATAACCCGCGTCGTCGCATCCGGCTTCGGCGGCGCCTCCCGCGCCGCCGCCGCAGACACGAGAGAACGGGGCCATCGCGGCCGGGACGGCGCGGTCGGCAGCGGTTCCGCCGGCGGCGCGGAACGGGGCGGACCGGGGGAACGACTATTCCGGATAGACCTGGACGACCCACTCGAAGGGGTCGGGTTTCCTGCCGTACTGGATGCCGACGAGGTCGTCGTAGAGGCGCTGGGTCAGCTTGCCGACGCCGCCGTCGCCGACCCTGTGGCGCTGGCCGCGGAAGCCGATCTCGCTGACCGCGGTGATGATGGCGGCGGTGCCGGAGCCGAAGGCCTCCTTGAGCCGCCCGGTCTTGGCGCCGTCGATCACCTCGTCGATCGGCAGCGGGCGCTCCTCGACCTTCACCTGGTAGACCTCGCGGAGCAGCTTGAGCACGGAGTCGCGGGTGACGCCGGGGAGGATCGTGCCGCCTTCGAGCGGGGCGGTCACGACGGTGTCGTCGAGGACGAACAGCATGTTCATCGTGCCGACTTCCTCGACGTACTTCATGTGGACGCCGTCGAGCCAGAGGACCTGGTCGAAGCCGGCCTGCTTGGCCTCGACCTGCCCGGCGAGGCTGGCGGCGTAGTTGGCGGCGGCCTTGCAGGAGCCGATGCCGCCGCGGACGGCGCGGACGTACTTCTCCGACACCATGATCGAGACCGGAACGAAGCCGCGGGGATAGTAGGCGCCGACGGGGCCGACGATGATGTAGAAGAGGTAGGTCTCGCTGGGGCGGACGCCGAGGAACGGGTCGGTGGCGATCATCGTCGGCCGGATGTACAGCGAGCAGCCTTCGGTCCGGGGGATCCAGTCGCGCTCGAGCCGGACGAGCTGCCGGAGCGCCTCGAAGAACAGATCGGGATCGACCGTGGGCATCTGGAGCAGTTCGGCCGAGCGGTTCATGCGGGCGATGTTCATTCGGGGACGGAACAGCGTCACGCGGCCGTCCGCCGTCCAGTAGGCCTTCATCCCCTCGAAGATCTCCTGCGCGTAGTGGAGGCACATCGCGGCGGGAGACAGCGTGAGCGGGGCGAAGGGTTGGATGCGCGGGTTCCTCCACTGGCCGCCCTCGTACTCCATGACGAACATGCGGTCGGAGAAGTGCTTGCCGAACCCGAGCGCCTTCTCGTCGGTGGGCTTGGGCTTCTGGGCGTTCTCGGGGAGCGGCTGGACATCGATCTTCAGCATATCGATCTCTCCTCCGGTCGCGCGGCGGCTGTGACGCGGCGACCAGGCCGACGGTAAGCACGGAACGAGAGTTCGTTCAAGGGGGATGCGACGGCGGGCGCGGCGGGGCGGCGCCGGCGAGGTGCCCGCGCGAGGTCAGGCGCGGACGGGGCGTACGGAGCGGGGGTGGCCGAGCGGACGGGACGACCGGCCGGAAGAGGTTCGCGAACGGCCGCGGTCGCCCTTGCCGTCGGCCCCGTCGCCGGCATCTCCGGCTCCGTCGCCGCCGGGTCGCGCGGCCGTCGGGCCGACGGGGAGGATGGCGGGGGAGGTGCGGAAGTCGAGCAGTTCGAGCGGTTCGTCGCACAGTTCGTAGCGGATGAACGACCGGTGCCCTTCGCCGTCGCCGCCGATCTGGAACGGCAGGGGCCGTTCGGCCCGCATCGCGATGCGCTCGACGAGGAAGTCGTGGATCGTGTCGGAGAAGTACTCGCCGCGCCAGATCCAGTACAGCCGGGAGAGGATCTCCGGGACGCCGGAGGCGGCGACGCGGAGGTGGAGCCGGTCGTCGCGGACGTAGGCGAAGGGGAAGAGGCGGAAGTGGTAGCCGAAGCCGTCGAGGCGGGAGACGGAGGCGATCTGGACGGGCCCCTGGTAGAGCGTCTCGCCGCGGAGGATCAGCGGGCCGACGCGGCGGCCGTCGGGGCCGACGCGCCAGGCCGGCGCCCCCTCGTTGACGATCGTGACCTCCGGCAGACGGGTCACGACGAGCTTGGGAATCGTTAGGCCGGCGATGGCGGTGAAATAGCCGCCGCCGCCGGAGAGGTACGGTTCGAGCGGCGTGCCGCGGGCACGGTCCTTGACGGTGATGAAGTCGTTGAGGATGCGGGCGTCGAGCCCGACACCGGCGAAGGGGGCGACCCGTCCCTCGACCTCGACGAAGCGCATCGCGCGGGTCAGGGCGGTGTAGCGGGCCTTCCAGAAGTCGGCGGTCAGTCCTTCCTCGGTCGGTTCGTTGCAGCCGAGCAGCCCGGCGAGGGCATTGCCGATGCCGAGCTTGAAGACGCCGACGGCGGGCATCCGGTCGCGGCCGAGGTCGGCGGAGCGGACGGCGTCGCGGATCTGCGAGACGAACTGGACGAACGTGCCGTCGCCCCCGCCGGTGAGCACGGCGTCGTAGCCGGCCTGGAGGATGCGGCGGATGAGGGTGCGGCCCTCGACGAGCGACCGGGAGACGTAGAGGTGATCGGGGGGCACGACCGAACTGACGAGGCGGATCACGCGGTCGGTCACGCCGCGGGCGTTGCCGTTGATCAGGACCGCCACGTTGCGCGCCGTCGCCGCCATCGCACCTCGTTCCCGCAGCATCCCCGCCCGGTGCCGCGCGCCGGGGGAACGGAACGATTAGACACGGGCGCGGCGGCGGAGTCCAGCGGGTCGTGCGGCGCGGCGCCGGCCTCCGGCGACGGACGGCGTCGGCGATGGCCGTTGGAAACCTCGATCGTGCACGACTCGCAGGTCACCGAGAAACCGGTGGGGCGGGAGACGCAGAAGGTGCAGGCCGCCGGATCGTTGATGCGCTGGTTGCAGCCGTGCGGGATGCCCGCGGTGCAGGGGTTCTCGCCGCCGGGGGCGGGACCGGTCGGATGGACGCGGCGACCGGAGCGCTCGCCGATCGAGCGATGGACGCGGTCGACGTCGAACCGGGCGGAGGAGGACTTCTCCCATCCGGTTGAGGCGGAGCAGGGTCGCCCGGTCGATGCGCGGCCGACGAGCCGGCCGTCGTCCAGGCGTCGTCCGTGCCCGACGGAGCGTGCGCGAGGGACGGGTGTCGGCGGGGGGGCGCCGCGGGGTGCCGGCGGTTCCGGCGCCGCCGGGTCCCGCGGGCGATGCCGCACCGGCCGTCCGAGCGCCCGGCCTAGGGCACCGGGGGCCGCAGCTCCAGCAGCGCCGTCTCGCCGGGGGCCAGCGACAGCGTCACGGCGGTCGCGTCCGCGCCGAGCGTTGCGCCGGACACGACATCGACGACGGTAGCGGGCCGGGGCAGGCGAATGGTCTGCGGCGTGTCGGCGGCCGCGTCGGTCGCGGTGACCGCGAGCCAGCGACCGTTGGTCTGGACGTGGATGCCGGTGTCCGCCCACAGCCAGACGCCGGCCCGGACCGCGGCATTGCGCAGGAAGGCCGCGGGGAGGAGCAGCGGGCCCGAGAAGATCGTCGTGTAGTCGCGCGCCTCGCGAACCAGCACCGCGCCGTCGGCGGTGCCCCGCCAGGTGGCCAGCGTCGTGACGGGCCCGGTCGGCGCCGGGGCGCCAGCCGTCAGGCCGAACAACGGCGCGACCGCGGAATCCGAGCCGAACTCCCCGGACAATCCGTCGAGCAGCCGGTGGTCCGGGTTTCCGTCCCAGACCGCCCGGGGCCGGGGCAGGCTCGCCGTCAGGGCGGTCACCGGCATCTCGAGCAGCTCGTCCATTGCGGTCTCGCTCGCCGTCGCGCCGAGATAGCCCGGGGCATAGAACCAGACGGCGACACGGCCGTCGCGCCGCACCAGCGCCGCGAGTCGCGCCCGCTGGGCGTCGTCCAACGCGAAGAGGTCGAGCATCACGTACAGCCGAGCCGGCGGGACACGACCGGCCAGCAGGTCGTCGAGCAGGTAGAAGCCCAGCGGTGCGCCGAGCCGGTTCAGCTGCAGCCGCAGGTCGTAGAGCAGGGGACCGGTGACGTTCCGCGCGTACGCCAGGTACGAGAGGCTGCGCTCGTCGACGATCACCGCGATCTCCGGCGCATACGGTGCGCGCGGCGCCGCCAGCTCGGGCAGGTAGGCGCCCGCCCGCAGCGCTGCGAGGTCGGTCCAGATGCCGTCGTCGTCGAGCCAGCCCAGTCCGGGGAGGTCCATCCACCAGGTGCCGATGCCCCGCACGAGGATGTTGCCGAAGTTGCGGCGGTGGACCCAGCGGGTCTGCTCCGCCGTGTCGACCCGGCCGAAGCCCTCGCCGATCGCGCTGAGGTGCGTCCGGGTGTCATCCTCGTTCAGCCAGAGCTTGCCGCGCAGGCCGATCGAGTCCACCGCCGCCATGAACGGCGCCGTCCCGCCGGCACCGCGGTCGGTGTACGAGATCGGAGAGACCAGCACGTCCACGTCCGGGCAGTCCAGCAGCCGCTGCAACGCCAGGTGACCGCCGGCCTGCGGTCCGTTGGGCAGCAGGCCGAGTTCGAACAGGTAGCCGTAGAAGAACACCGCGAGTTTGCCGCGCCCGGTCTCCTCCTTGATCGCCCGCGCCATGCGCTCGATGGCCGCGACCATCACGTCGCTCTGGAACTCGGCCCAATCGATCAGCCGGCGCTCCGTCGCCGGGTCGCGCAGCGCGCCCCGGCCGCTCGCCCGCCGCTCGGCCGCCGTCGGGACCTCGATCGTATCGAAGGTCACCGACCGGCTGGCCCAGGCCGCCTGCAGCGCCGCCGGGTCGTCCGCGTAGCGCCGGCGCGCGAAGGCGCGGAAGGCGTCCCGCATCGGGATCTCGAAGCTCGGCAGCGGCGGTTCCCACGACTGGTCGTAGAACCACTCGTCCGTGTTCTGCGCCGCCGGGTGGTAGCCGATCACCCGATCACCCCAGCGCCCCTCGACGTGCCGCACGAACCCGCGCACCAGCGCCTCGGCATCCGCCAGCCACTGCCCGGACGCCACGCTCGGCAGACCCGCGTGCCCGTCCTCGTACAGCATCCGCTCGGCAGGATGCAGGTCGTACCACCAGCCCGGCGGTGTGAGCCAGAACCGCGGCACGAAGCGGCCCGCGGGGTCGGCCTCCCGCAGCAACTCCATCAGCTGGTCGAACTGTTCCACCGCCGGCGGGCCGCCCGCCGTCCGGGGCCACAGGTCCGGCGCGCCGAACGAGTGGAGGTGCAAACCCGCCGCCGCCGCGCGGCGCACCTCGCGCAGCAGCGGGCACTCGCGCCAGACGGTGTACTGCCGCCAGGTCCCGCCCTGCTCCACCGCCAGCAGCCAGGCGCGCCGCGGGGCGGCCGCCCGCAGGCGGACCGACAGCCGGTAGCTGTGCCCGGCCGTCAGAGAGTGGGCTTGCTGGTACAGGTGCACGTGCCACCCGGCCGTGCCCGGCCGGGCGATGTCCACGCGCAACGCGCCGTCGTCGAGGTCGGCCGTCGCATCGGCATCCACGCCCTCGTCGCGCTTCACGAAGAGGGTGAACTGCGTCCGCCAATCGACCGTCCCGTCGAAGCCCCCCCCGCGCACGCGCTCGACCCCGTCCGCGAGGTCCGCGAAGGATACGTCGTCGATCCACACGGTGCCCGCCGTGCCCCCCAACTGGACGTGGAGTCCCAGGCTGGGCTGATCCTCCGGCGCGGTGAACGACGTCGTGAACGTCGTCCAGGGCACGCCCACTTCGACCGGGGTGGCGGTGGCCAGACAGTTGTTCGTGCCGTAGAAAAGCAGCGGATCGCGCGGGATCCCGTCGAGGACCAGCGTCGGGCGCCCGCCGATCGATTCCACCGCCGCCGTCGGGGGCGGGATGTCGGCCGCGTCGTCGGCCGCGTCGTCGGCGTCGTCGGCGCCATCGTCGTCCCCGTGGTCCGGTTCCCCGTCGGTTTCGCGACCGTCCGGCCCGTCCGACTCCGAATCGGAGTCCGCCGCCGCGTCGGGACCGCCGTCACCGTCCTCCTCCGGAACCTCGCCCGCGTCGGCCGGGCCGCTCGCGTTGCTGCAGGCGGTTGCGGCCGCGGCGAGCAGGACGACGAGCATCGGGCGGCCTGCTTTCGTCACGGGGGTCCTCCTTTCGGCGCTCCCGCCGGGTTCGCGACCCCGGCGCCCTTGCGCGCGTGCTCAGGCTTGGAGCGCATCACCGGCCGATGCAACGCGCGGCGGCGGGCATCCGGTCGCGACCGAGGTCGGCGGAGCGTGGGCGTCAATAGTAGCCGTTGGAGATCTGGATCGTGTACGACTCGCAGGTCACCGCGAAGCCGGTGCGACGGGAGACGCAGAAGGTGTAGACCGCCCCGTCGTCGATGCACTGGTTGTAGCCGTACGTGATGGCCGCGGTGCAGGGATCCTCGCCGCAGGGGGCGGGACCGGTCGGATTGAGGCAGGTGGGGTAGAAGTCGACAGTCCAGTCGTAGCTGTCGACCGTGCTGGCGCAGACCAGGGTCGAGCAGTTGACGCGGAAGACGCTGAACTGGAACTGGTTCGACGGGTTGGCGGTGAACCGGATATCGACGTGGAACTCGTCGCCCCAGGTGTCGGCGTCGTCGCTGGCGGTGAAGGTGAAGCAGTCGACGTCGGTGCTGGAGGTGATCTTGCCGGTGAACGTCTGCCGGGCGGCTGCGTTGTCGGCCAGGGTCCCGAGGTTGTAGGCGGTGGCGCAGGTGCCGCCGGCCTCCGGCGCCTCGACGGCGCACTCGCAGCCGTTGGCGTGCGAGCCATCGACGTCGGCCCAACCGGAGTTGCAGCTCGCGATGCGGCAGGAGCCGGTGGCGCAGGTCGCGGTGGCGTTGGGGAGGGAGCAGGAGACGCCGCAGGCGCCGCAGTTGCTCAGCGTGGTGAGCGAGGTTTCGCAGCCGTCGCCGTGGGAGCCGTTGCAGTTGCCCCAGCCGGAGTTGCAGCTCTCGATCAGGCAGGCACCGGTCGAGCAGGTCGCGGTGGCGTTGGGGAGGGAGCAGGAGACGCCGCAGGCGCCGCAGTTTGCCAGCGTATTGAGTGCAGTTTCGCAGCCGTTCGAGTCGATGGCGTCGCAGTTGCCCCAGCCGGAGTTGCAGCTCTGGATGGCGCAGGAGCCGGTGGAACAGGTGGCGGTGGCGTTGGCCCGGCTGCAGCCGGTGCCGCAGGATCCGCAGTCGGTGAGGGTGCGCAGCGAGGTCTCGCAGCCGTTGGGGGTGTTGCCGTCGCAGTTGCCCCAGCCGGAGTTGCACGCGCCGTAGGTGCAGGAGCCGGTGGCGCAGGAGGCGCCGGTGGCGTTGGCGGGGTTGCAGGCGGTGCCGCAGGCACCGCAGTTGGTGAGGGTGGTGAGCGAGGTTTCGCAGCCGTTGGCGGTGTTGCCGTCGCAGTTGCCCCAGCCGGAGTTGCAGGCGGTGAAGGTGCAGGTGCCGGTGGAGCAGGAGGCGCCGGTGGCGTTGGCGGGGTTGCAGACGATGCCGCAGGCGCCGCAGTTGGCGAGCGTGTTGAGCTGGGTTTCGCAGCCGTTGGGGGTGTTGCCGTCGCAGTTGCCCCAGCCGGAGTTGCAGGCGGTGAAGGTGCAGGTGCCGGTGGAGCACGAGGCGCCGGTGGCGTGGGCGGGGCTGCAGGCGGCGCCGCAGGCGCCGCAGTTGGTGAGCGTGTTGAGCTGGGTCTCGCAGCCGTTGGAGGTGATGCCGTCGCAGTTGCCCCAGCCGGAGTTGCAGCTCTGGATGGCGCAGGAGCCGGTAGAACAGGTCGCGGTGGCGTTGGGCAGGCTGCAACTCGTCCCGCAGCTCCCGCAGTCGGTAGTGGTGCGCAGCGAGGTCTCACAGCCGTTGGAGGTGATGCCGTCGCAGTTGCCCCAGCCGGAGTTGCAACTGGCGTAGGAGCAGGTGCCGGTGGCGCAGGTGGGGCCGGTGACGTTGGCGGGGCTGCAGGCGGTGCCGCAGGCGCCGCAGTTGGTGAGCGTGGTGAGCGAGGCCTCGCAGCCGTTGGCGGGGTTGGAGTCGCAGTTGCCGTAGCCGGTGGTGCAGCTCACCAGGACGCAGGTGCCGGTCGAGCACGACTCGCTGGCGTTCGGCAGGTCGCAGGTGATCGCGCAGCCGCCGCAGTCGGTGAGGGTGCGCAGCGAGGTCTCGCAGCCGTCAGCGGTGTTGGCGTTGCAGTTGCCCCAGCCCGATTCGCAGGCGGCGTACGAGCAGGAGCCGGTGGAGCAGGTGGCGCCGGTGGCATGGGCCGGGTTGCAGGCGGTGCCGCAGGCGCCGCAGTTGGTCAGCGAGGTGAGGGCGGTCTCGCAGCCGTTGGTGGCGTTGCCGTCGCAGTTGCCCCAGCCGGTGCTGCACGACAAGAGCGTGCAGACGCCGGTCGAGCACGACTCGGACGCGTTCGGCAGGTCGCAGACGGTGCCGCAGGTGCCGCAGTTGGCCAGCGTGGTGAGCGAGGTCTCGCAGCCGTTGGTCGTCGAGCCGTCGCAGTTGCCCCAGTTGGGGTTGCAGCTCACCAGCGTGCAAGTGCCGGTCGAGCACGACTCGGTGGCGTTCGCCAGGTCGCAGGCCGCGCCGCAGCCCCCGCAGTCGGTGAGCGTCCTCAACGAGCGCTCGCAGCCGTCGGCGCCGTTGCCGTTGCAGTTGCCCCAGCCGCCCTCGCAACCGGAGAAGGCGCAGGCGCCCGTGATGCAGGTGGCGCCGGTGGCGTGCGCGGGGGCGCAGGGGACGCCGCAGGCGCCGCAGTTGGTGAGCGTGGTGAGCGAGGCCTCGCAGCCGTCGGCGTCGGTGGCGTTGCAGTCGCCCCAGGCCGGGTCGCAGCTCGTGATGCGACAGACGCCGGTGGCGCACGATTCGCCGGCCCGCGGCAGGTCGCAGGGGACGCCGCAAGCGCCGCAGTTGGCGAGCGTGGTGAGCGAGGTGTCGCAGCCGTTGGTGAAGATGCCGTCGCAGTCGCCCCAGTTCCGGTCGCAGTTCGGCACGCACTGGGCCGACCGGCAGGTCGAGGTCGCGGCGTGCGGCAGCGGGCCACAGATGTCGCCCTCGTCGGTCGCGGCGTCGCAGTCCTGGTCGATCCCGTCGCAGATCTCCGACTGCCCGGGATAGCGCGCCGGATCCCGGTCGTCGCAGTCGCTGCCGCCGCACGCGGCGTCCGGGTAGGTGTCGAGGTCGACATCCGGCGGGATGTGGCTGCAGGAGCCGTCGAGCGGGTTGCAGGAGTCACGGGTGCACGTGATGCCGTCGCTGCAGTTCACCGGCACGCCCGGCACGCACAGCCGCCGCGGGCCGCAGGTCTCCAGACCGTTGCACGCGTCGCCGTCGTTGCAGTCCGCGTCGATGGTGCAAGTCGCCGGCGGCGCGCAGCCCGAGGAATCGGTCGAGCGGGGCGGGTCGCAGACGTTGCCGCCGCTGCAACGGGTGTGGTTCGGGCTCCAGGAACAGACGCCGGTCAGCGGGTCGCACAGGTCGTCGGTGCAGCCGATGCCGTCGGAACAATCGATCGGCGTGCCGGCGACGCATCCCAGCACCAGGTCGCAGACCTCGACGCCGGTGCAGACGCTGCCGTCGTTGCACAGCGCGGCGTTCGGCTCGTGCTCGCAGCGACCCTCGCCGCGGACGCAGGTGTCGGTCGTGCAATCGATGCGGTCGTTGCAGTCGGTATCGAGCAGGCAGGCGCAGGTGACGTCGTCGTCGGTGCGGCCGTCGCAGTCGTCATCGATCCCGTCGCACGTCGTATCGACCGCGGTGGGGGGCGTGCGCGGGGTGCACGGCTGCACGACGCCGGCCACGCAGACCGCCGACCGCCGGCAGAGCCCCTCGCCGCACTGCGAGCCGACGAAGTCCTCGTCGGTGCGGCCGTCGCAGTCGTCGTCGTGCCCCTCGCAGATGCTCTCGTCCGGGGTCGGCGAGGGGACGCAGGCGGCCTCGCAGCCGTTGACCGGGTTGCCGTCGGCATCGGTCCAGCCGGCCTCGCAGCGGACGGCACAAGCGCCGAGAACGCAGTCCGGAACGGCGTGGTCGCGGGTCGGGCAGACGCGGCCGCAGGCGCCGCAGTTCGCCGAGTCGAAATCGATGTCGAAGTCCTCGTCGGTCAGGCCGTCGCAGTCGTCGTCCAGGCCGTTGCAGAACTCGGGCGGGCAGGCGGTGCAGTCGCCGTCCCCGGCGTCGGTGCGGCCGTCGCAGTCGTTGTCGCGGCCGTCCGCGCAGGTGCCGTCGGTTTCGCTCTCCCGGGCGGCCGACGCCGTGCATTCGTACTCGCACCCGTCGACCCCGCTGCCGTTGACGTCCACCCATCCCTCGTCGCATTCGTACTCGCACGATGCGTCGGTGCAACCCCCGGTGGCGTGCTCGGGGCGGCAGACGGCGTTGCAGGCGCCGCAGTTCTCCGGGTCGGACGACAGGTCGAAACCTTCGTCGACTTCGGTGTCGCAGTCGTTGTCCACCCCGTCGCACAACTCGTCGCCGGTGGGAACGCAGGGGACGTCGCCCTCCACGCCGTCTCCGGTGTCGTCCGGACGGGCATCGACATCGATGTCCGAGTCGGTATCGCCGATTCCGTCGCCGACGCCGTCCCAGGTGTCCGTGGTGGTGTCACCGCCGCCGTCGGCGCACCCCGCGATGCAGATGGTCGAGAGCAGCGCACAGGTCGCCAGGATCCGCCACTTCATCTCAGACCTCCCTCGTTCGCCGGGCCCCGAGCCGGGCATTTCCCATCCCCCACCCCTCGGTAGGATAGCCCGAAAGCGGCAGCGCAACAACCCTGCTTTCGCCGACGAGGCGCCCGCGACGTGCGCGGTTCGTCCGCGACGAGTCCCGCGACCGGCCAGAGGGGTGCCGGCCACGCCACCGCCGGCAATCGGCGGCCGCCCGCCCGAGGGCCCGACGGCGCGGACGGCTCGCCAGCCGCCGGGAGGAGGGAAGGCTCGCGCGCTCGTTGCGCCGCGGGGCCGCCGGGTGGCAGGCCGCGGGGTCTCGTCGCGGCGGCGGCACGCGGCGAAGGGCTCAGGCGAGGGCGCGCAGGCGGGCGAGGTTCTCGCGGTAGCCGCGGTCGTCGCCGGCGGGGGGAATCTCGAGCACGCCGGGGGTTCGGGCGAAGCGCCGGTCGCGCACCAGCCGGCGGAACGGCTCGAGGCCGATGACGCCGTCGCCGATCCAGGCATGACGGTCGACGCGGGAGGCGACGCCCTTCTTCGAGTCGTTGAGGTGGAAGGCGAGGAGGCGGTCGAGGCCGACGGCGGCGTCGAGGGCGCGGAAGACGTCGGCGTAGCCCTTGGCGGTGGTCCAGTCGTAGCCGGCAGCGAGGGCGTGGCAGGTGTCGAAGCAGACGGCGAGACGGCGGGCGCAGCGGGCGGCGGCGAGGATCGCGGCGAGCTCCTCGAAGGTGCGTCCGAGCGCCGTGCCCTGGCCGGCGGTGGTTTCGAGCAGGATGCGGGCGGTGACGGGGCCGTCCGCGTCGGCCCGGGCGAAGGCGGCATCGAGGCCGGCGGCGACCTGGGCGATCCCGGTCGCCTCCCCCTGGCCCTTGTGGGCGCCGGGGTGCAGGACGACGTACGGGATGCCGAGGACCTCGCAGCGCCGGAGTTCGCGGGCCAGCGAATCGATCGATCGTTCGCGGATCGCGGGGTCTTCGGAGCAGAGATTGACGAGGTAGCTGACGTGGCTGAGGACGGGCTGCAGGCCGAGGCGTTCGACGCCGGCGCGGAACGGGGCGGCCTGGTCGGGGGAGACGACCGGCTCCTTCCACTGGTTGGCGACCTTGGTGAAGACCTGGAGCGCCTCGCAACCGTCCTCCTCGGCAAGGCGCACGGCGGTCCGGAAGCCGCCGGCGATCGACTGGTGGGCGCCGAGCCGCATCCGGGGTCCTACAGGCCGAGCCGGCGGACGATGGCGCGTTCCGCCTCGTCGGCGGCGGCGGCGCAGGCGGCTTGCGCGGCGGCGATCTGCCGCCGCAGATGGGCTTCGAGACGGTCGAACGGGACCTTCTCGTCGGCGGTCTCGCCCCGCCGGCGCACCTCGGCCCAACCCTCGGCGATGCCCTTCTTGCCGACGACGACGCGCAGCGGGATGCCGAGCAGGTCGGCGTCCATGAACTTGACGCCCGGTCGCTCCTCCCGGTCGTCGTACAGCACCTCGATCCCCCCCGCCTCGAGGCCGCGGTAGATCTCGTCGGCGCGCACGCCGACGGCGGGGTCGTTGCCGAGGGCGAGCAGGGCGACCTGGTAGGGGGCGATCGGGACGGGCCAGAGGATCCCCTGGTCGTCGTGGTGCTGTTCCACGGCGGCGGCGACGAGGCGGGAGATGCCGATGCCGTAGCAGCCCATGACGAGCGGCCGGTTCTGGCCGTCCTCGCCGAGGTAGGTGGCCTTCATCTTGTCGGAGTAGTGGGTGCCGAGGACGAAGGTGTGTCCGGCCTCGATGCCGAAGAAGCGGCGCAGGGGCTGGCCGCAGCGCGGGCAGGCGTCGCCGGCACGGACCTGGCGCAGGTCGAGGTACTCGGCCTGGAAGTCGCGGCCGGGCAGGACGTGGAGCAGGTGGCGGTCCGCCTGGTTGGCGCCGGTGACGCCGTCGCGGACGTCCTGGACGTGCCGGTCGGCGAGGATGCGGCAGGAGAGGCCGACGGGGCCGGCGAAACCGACCGGGGCGCCGGTGACGCGGCGGACCTCGGCGTCGTTGGCCAGGAACACCTCCCGCGCGCCGACCGCCTTGGCCAGCTTGACCTCGTTGACGTCGTCGTCGCCGCGGACGAGGACGGCGACGGTCCGGTCCTCCCAGACGTAGATCAGCGTCTTGATCAGGTCGGCGGGCCGGACCTTGAGGAAGGTCGACACCTCCTCGATCGTGTGCCGGCCCGGAGTGTCCACGGCGACGGGCGTCGGGACCGAGGCGCGCGGAACCGGGGGTTCCTCGTCCACGCGCTGCCCCGCGGCGGCCTCGACGTTGGCGGCGTAGTCGCAGGCGCTGCAGGCGACGACCGCGTCCTCGCCCGCGTCGCAGAGAATCTGGAACTCGTGGCTCGAGCTGCCGCCCATCGCGCCGGTGTCGGCCTCGACGGCGCGGTAGTCGAAGCCGAGGCGGGACAGGATGCGGGCGTAGGCCTGGACCATCGTGCGGTAGGACACCCGGGCCTTCTCGGCGTCCGCGTCGAAGGAGTAGGCGTCCTTCATGACGAACTCGCGGCAGCGGATCAGGCCGGCGCGGGGCCGCGGCTCGTCGCGGAACTTGGTCTGGATCTGGTAGAGGTTGCGGGGGAGGTCGCGGTACGAGCGGATCTCGCGGCGGGCGAGGTCGGTGACGACCTCTTCGTGGGTCGGTCCGACGCAGTAGTCGGCACCCTTGCGGTCCTTGAGGCGCAGCAACTGCGGTCCGAAGGCCTCCCAGCGCCCGGTCTCCTTCCACAGTTCGGCCGGCAGCACGGCCGGCATCAGGATCTCGAGGGCGCCGGCGCGGTCCATCTCCTCGCGCACCGTTTCGATGACGCGTCGCAGGACGCGCCAGCCCAGCGGCAGGTATTCGTAGATGCCGGCGGCCACGCGCCGGATGAAGCCGCCCCGCAGCAGCAACTGGTGGCTGGCCATCGTGGCGTCGGCGGGGACTTCCTTGACCGTCGGGATGAGGGTCCTGCTGTAGCGCATCGTTCCTCCGGGGCGGGACGAATACCCCGGATGCGCGGCCGGCGCAAGACGGGAGGCCGCCTCCGAGTTCCGGGAGGGCCGGGCTCAGCGGGGGAGGAAGACGCGGAACGAGGCTCCGCCCAGGTCGGAAGGTTCGACCCAGATCCGGCCGCCGTGGGCCAGGACGATCTGGCGGCAGGTGGCGAGCCCGACGCCGACGCCGTACGGCCGCGTGGAGAAGAACAGGTCGAACACGCGCTCCCGGTCCTCCTCGGGCACGCCCGGTCCGGCGTCGTCCACGTGCAGCTCGACGCCGCCGTCCACCGGGGCGGCGCGGATGCGGACGGCGGCCCGGGGCGCGGCCTGGACGGCGTTGCGGACCAGGTTCCAGAGCACCTGTCGCAGCTGGCCGGCGTCGGCGGTCAGCTCCAGGTCCTCGGGCACCTCGACGGCGAGCGTGGCGTGGCCCAGGCGCCGGTCCTCGCCGACGAGCCGCGCGATGTCGTGGACCAGCGCGCGAAGGCGGACGGTGGCCGGTTGGGGGGCCTGGGGGCGGGCGAGGGTGAGCATCTGGGCGACGAGTTCGTTGATGCGGTCGACCTCGCGCAATACGACCTGGCGCAGCCGACCGGCTTCCGGGTCGCCCTCCGGGAGCGGGAGCAGCTCGATCGCGCCGCGGATCGCGCCCAGCGGGTTGCGGATTTCGTGGGCCAGGCCGGCGGCGAGGCGGCCGAGGTCGGAGAGGCGCTGGGCCTGGTCGAGTTCGGCGCGGATCGCGCGGAGGTTGGCGGCGAGATGGGCGGTGGCGCGCTCCGCGGCGCGGGCGGCGCCGGTGATCTGCTGGGCCCGGTGGGCGAGGAACCCGCCGAGCAGCGCGACGCCGGCGATCGACAACAGGTCGGGGGCGAGTTGCTGCAGGGAGAGCAGGCCCGCGGCCTGCTCGGGGGAAGCCGGGACGTAGCCCGGGGGCCAGGGCAGCCAACCGAAGCCGAGTCCGGCGGCGAGGATGGCGTAGAGGGAGCCGGCGGCGAGGCCGAGCCCGACGGCGCCGGGGACGCCGAGGTAGACGGCGCCGAGCAGGACGACGAGGTCGAGGAGGTAGACGAAGTAGGAGGCGGGACCGCCGGTGCCGTAGACCACGACGGTCCAGAGGACGACGTCGAGGGCGAGCTGGAGCCAGGTGAAGCGGACCCAGTCCCGGACCCAGCGCAGGACGAGGACGGAAGCGGCGCCGAGGACCAGCATCGCGCCGGCGGCGCCGACGAGCAGGCGGGCGGGCGGGGCGGCGGCGGCGGCGTCCCCGCGGAAGAGGGCCAGGGCGCTGCCGGCGAGGAGCAGCAGCGCGGTGCCGCAGCGGAACACGAGCAGCCAGAGCAGCTTGCGGGAGAGGTCCTCGCGGAACGGGTTGTGGCGCCGGGCGGGCATGGGCGCCGAGACCCGCCTACTGGGCCTTGACCTTGCCGGCGATGCTGAAGATCGGGAGGTACATCGCGATCAGCATCCAGCCGACGCCGCCGCCGACGAAGATCATCAGCAGCGGTTCGAGGAGCGAGGTGAGGGCGGCGACGGCGACGTCGACCTCCTCCTCGTAGAAGTCGGCGATCTTGGAGCACATCTGGTCGAGAGCGCCGGTCTGCTCGCCGACGGCGATCATCTGGACCACCATGCCGGGGAAGACCTTGGACTGCGCGAGCGGCTCGGCCATCGTCTTGCCTTCGGAGATGCGCTCGCGCGCGTAGCGGATCGATTTCTCGACCACCACGTTGCCGGCGGTGCGGGCGGTGATGTCGAGCGAGTCGAGGATCGGGACGCCGGAGGAGAGGAGGGTGCCGAGCGTCCGGGTGAAGCGGGCGACGGCGACCTTGCGGACCACGGGGCCGAAGACCGGCGTGATGAGGAGGAAGCGGTGCAGGATCTCCTTGCCGCGCGGCGTGCGGTGGAACCAGACGAAGGCGATGATCAGGGCGGCGAGGGCGCCGAAGAGGATCGGGGCCCAGGTGGTGAAGCCGCGGCTCATCTTGATCACCGCGGCGGTCGGGCCGGGTAGCTCGCCCTCCGCGCCGAAGTCGGCGAAGAGCTTCTCGAAGGTCGGGATCACCTTGAGCAGCATGGCGGCCATCGCGCCGATGCCGATGCAGATCACCACGATCGGATAGGTCAGGGCCCCCTTGAGCTGGCGGCGCAGCTTGGCGGCCTTCTCCAGGTAGACGGCCTGGCGGTTGAGGACCGTGTCGAGAATGCCGCCGGCCTCGCCGGCCGCGACCAGGTTGGTGAACAGTTCGTCGAAGACCTTGGGGTGCTGGGCCATCGCGTCGGACAGGTTCATGCCGCCTTCGACGCTCTCCTTGACGGCGAGGATGATCTTGCCGAAGCGCTTGTTCTCGGTCTGGGTGCCGAGGATCTCCAGGCAGTTGACGAGCGGCAGGCCGGCATCGATCATCGTGGCGAACTGGCGGGTGAACAGGACGAGGTCCTTGAGCTGGACGGGGGAGCCGATCGTGATCTCGGCGAAGCGCAGGGCCCGGGAGACGCGGATCGGCGTGAGCTGCATGGCGCGGACCTTGGCCAGCGCCGCCTCCTGGTTCGGCGCCTCCACCGTGCCCTTTCGAATTTCGCCCGTGCGGGCCCGGGCCTGGTAGGACCAGCTCGCCATCTCGTCGTGCAGTATAGAAGGCGGCCGGAACCCAAGTCAAAGAAGGCGCGGCCGGGCCGGGGTCAGGCGGGGGGTCGGCGACCCGAGGCGGGCGGGGGGCGGCCGCCCTGGGCCTGCGCGTTCTGGAACATGGTCTTGAGCTCCTCGGGGTCGCCGGCCCGCGCGAAGGCCTCCTCGACGGTGATCAGGCGGCGCTGGGCCAGGTTGAACAGGCACTGGTTGAGGGTCATCATGCCGTGCTTCTCCTGGCCGACCTGCATCTGCGTGTAGAGCTGGTGGACCTTGTCCTCGCGGATCAGGTTGCGGATCGCCGGATTCGGCACCATCACCTCGCAGGCGAGCACGCGGCCGGGTCCGTCGGCGCGGGGCAGGAGCTGCTGCGTGACCACACCTTCCAGGACGAAGGAGATCTGGGCCCGGACCTGGGCCTGCTGGTGTTCCGGGAAGACATCGATCATGCGGTTGATGCTCTGGACGCAGGAATTGGTGTGCAGCGTGGCGAAGACCAGGTGACCGGTTTCGGAGATCGTGAGGGCGGCGGCGATCGTCTCGAGGTCGCGCATCTCGCCGACGAGGACGACGTCGGGGTCCTGGCGCAGCACATACTTGAGGGCGGCGGGGAAGGAGTGCGTATCGGTGCCGACCTCGCGCTGGTTGATGATGCAATTCTTGTTCGAATGCAGGTACTCGATCGGGTCCTCGATCGTGATCACGTGGAGGCGCCGCTCGTTGTTGATCTTGTCGATCAGCGAGGCGAGGGTGGTGGACTTGCCGCAGCCGGTGGGGCCGGTGATCAGCACGAGCCCGCGGGGCCGGGTGGCCATCTCGGCGACGACCGGGGGAAGCCCGAGCTCCTCCCAGGAGGGGATGCGGAACGGGATCGTACGGAAGGCGCCGGCGACGGCCCCGCGCTGGCGGAAGATATTGGCGCGGAAGCGGGCGAGGTTGCGGACGCCGAAGGACAGGTCCAGCTCGTTGTTGGTTTCGAAGGCGACCTTCTGCTCCTCGGTGAGGATCGAGTAGCAGAGCTGCTTGGTGTCGGGGGGCATCAGGCTGGGCAGCTTGAGGGGGATGAGCGAGCCGTCGATGCGGAGCTGGGGGGGCGTGCCGGTGGTGATGTGCAGGTCGCTGGCGCCCTTCTGGACCATCGTGCGCAGCAGCTGGTGCAGATTGATCTGGGGTGCCGGGGCGTCGCCGGCGGCGGGCGGCGGGGCGTTGGCAGACACGCTGACCTCGTTCCTAGTCCATCGCGGTGACGCGGAGGACCTCCTCCAGCGAGGTGAGACCCTCCTTGACCTTGTTGAGGCCGGCGCGGCGCAGGGTGTTCATGCCGCTGCGGACGGCCTGGGCCTTGAGCTCGGCGGTGGACGAGCCCTGGAGCACGAGCTCCTTGAGCTCCTCGCTGAACGGCATCACCTCGTAGAGGGCGATGCGGCCGCGGTAGCCGGTGTTGCTGCACTCGCGACAACCGCGGCCGCGGCGGAGCTTGACCTGGTCGAGCTCGTCCTCGGTGAAGCCCGCGTCGAGCAGGGCCTTGGGGGGCTGGGGGTCCTCCGTGACGCAGGCGGGGCAGTTCTTGCGCACCAGGCGTTGGGCGAGGATGAGATTGATCGACGCGGTGACGAGGAACGGCTCGATGCCCATGTTGAGCAGGCGGCTGATGGTGGAGGGGGCGTCGTTGGTGTGGAGCGTCGAGAGCACCATGTGTCCGGTGAGGGCGGACTTGATGCCGATCTCGGCCGTCTCGAAGTCGCGGATCTCGCCGACCATGATGATGTCGGGGTCCTGCCGGAGGAACGAGCGGAGGGCGGCGGCGAAGTTGAGGCCGATCTCGTCGTGCATCTGCACCTGGTTGATCCCGGGCAGGTTGTACTCGACGAGGTCCTCGGCCGTGCTGATGTTGACCCCCGGGCGGTTGAGCTCGGAGAGCGCGGAGTAGAGGGTGGTGGTCTTGCCGGAGCCGGTGGGGCCCGTGACGAGGCACATGCCGTAGGGCATGTAGATCGCCTTGCGGAAGTGCTCGAGGGCCTGGGGTTCGAAGCCGAGCTTGGTCATGTCGAGCTGGAGGGACGACTTGTCGAGGAGGCGGAGGACGACCTTCTCGCCGAACAGGGTGGGGAGGACGGAGACGCGGAAGTCCATCTCCTTGTCCTTGCCCACGCGCAGCTTGATCCGGCCGTCCTGGGGCAGACGCCGCTCGGCGATGTCGAGCTGGCTCATGATCTTGAGGCGGCTGCAGATCGCGTTCTGCATCTTCTTCGGCGGCTGCATCTCCTCGATCAGCACGCCGTCGATCCGGTAGCGCACGCGGAGGAACTTCTCGTAGGGCTCGACATGGATGTCCGAGGCGCCCTTGCGGATGGCGTTGATCAGCAGCAGGTTGACGAGCCGCACGACGGGGGCGTCCTCGGAGAGCTTCTCGAGCTCCAGGACGTTGATGTCGCCGTCCTCCTCCTCGCGGACCTCGATGTCGCCGAGGTCCATCTCCTCGAGGGCTTCGGTGTAGGAGATGCCTTTCTCGTAGTACTTGTCGATCGCGGCCTGGATCGCCGCCTCGGACGCGACGACCGGCTCGACGTTGTAGGCGGTGAGGAACTTGATGTCGTCGATGGCGTGGAGGTTGGTGGGGTCGGCCATCGCGACGATCAGGGAGCTGCCGGCGCGCTGCACGGGGACGACCTTGTGGCGCTGGGCGACCTCCTTGGGGATCAGCGCGATGATCTCCGGGTCGATCTCGTAGTCGGAAAGGTTGACGGCGGGGATGTTGTACTGCTGGGCGAGGAACTTGCTGATGTCCTCGTCGGAGACGTAGCCCAGGCGCGCGAGGGTGAAGCCGAGGTTGGTTCCGGTGCGGCGCTGCTCGTCCTGGGCCTGCTTGAGCTGTTCGAGCGAGATCATGCGCTCGCGCAGCAGCAACTCGCCCAGCCGCTCGTCGCCGGCGCCGGGGGCGCGCGCGCGGCTCGCCGGCGGCGGAGGGGGAGCGGCGCCTTTGCGGGCATCGTGGGCCATCCGCGGAGTCCTCTCCGCGAGGCGGACCCGGAGGTCCGCGCTCGCGGAGACGAATTACAGGGTGCCGTCGCCGGCAAGTCAAGGACAACCGCCGAATGCCGTTCGGGGAGGTCGCCCAGGCCTGGGGGGTGACCGAGGCGGTGGTCGAGCGCCGAACGGTCCCGTTCCCGCCCGGAAGTCGGGCGGTTCGCGATCGATCCTTGACCCTCCGACGCGGCGCGTGCTTTCATCCCGCCGAAGGGAGAGCGGGATGTTCCGTGAACTGTTGACCGAGATCGTTTCCGGGGCCGACGGGTCGATCGGGGCGGTGTTGATGGGGTCGGACGGGCTGACGGTCGATCAGGTGACGACGGACCCTGCGCGGGGGGACATCGAGGCGATGGCGATGGAGCTGTCGGTGGTGCTGCGGGAGGTGCGGAAGGCGGCGCAGCAGATCGAGGCGGGCGTTCCGGAGGAGCTGATGATCCGCGGCGCCTCCCTGACGACGCTGGTGCGGGTCCTCAACGACGAGTACTTCGTGGCCCTGGCCCTGCAGCCGACCGCCAGCGTCGGCAAGGCGCGGTTCCTCCTGCGCCGCGCCGTCCCGCGCCTGCGGGAGAACCTGTAGTGGGGCTGTTCCGGCCGTCCGCGAGCGGGCGGCGGGAAGCGGTGCCGGTGATTGGCTTCGCCGCGCCGAGGCGGTGTACAATACGCAGCGCCGGTGTGCACGCTGCACCGGAGCGAGGTCGGCGGTGGCGCTGAACCGCGAGAAGGTGCATCAGACCGTCCAGCGCCTCGTGCTCAAGGGGCAGATCGAGAAGGCGATCGCCGAGCTGCGTCCGATCCTCGAGGAGGACCCGAACGACACGCGGACGCTGCAGAAGGTCGCCGAGCTGTACCGCAAGAAGGGCTCCTACCAGGAGGCCGAGGCGGTCTACACGCGGCTGGCCGACGTGCTGCTGCGCGGCGGTTTCTATCAGCGCGCGGTGGCGGTGCATCACCAGATCCTGCAGCTCAACCCGACCAACCTCCCCGTCCACATCGTCCTCGGCGACACCTTGACCAAGCTCGGGCTGGTGCAGGAGGCGAACAAGATCTTCGCCCGGACGGTCGGGCTGTTGCAGCGCGCCGGCCGTTTCGAGGAGGCGACGGCGATCCTGGAGAAGCTGATCGCCTCCAGTCCGGACAACTACCAGGCCCGCCTGCAGCTCGCGGAGCTGTACCTCAAGGCGGGACGCAACGACGCGGCGGTCAAGGCGTTCGAGGACGCGCTGCCGACCTTGCGGGCGCAGGGCCGGGACGACCTGTTCCAGCGGGCGGCCGAGCGGCTGCTCTACTACCAGCCCGACAATCTGGCCCTCTGCCGGGAGCTGTCGCTGTTCCACCTGCGGCGGCAGAACGTGCCGCAGGCGATGAGGCTCCTCCAGTACTGCCACAAGAAGGACCCCAACGACGTCGATACCCTGCGCCTGCTGGCGAGTCACTTCGGCAGTACGGGGGACGTGCAGAAGGCGGTCGTGGTCCTGCACCAGATGGCGCGGGTGTTCTCGGATCGCGGGGACCGGGAGGCGGCGGCCGACGTCTGGCGCAAGATCCTGGAGATGGATCCCGACAACGTCGACGCCCGCGAGGCGCTCGGGTCGCCGTCGGCGTCGGCACCGCGGCGGGCTCCCGGTGCTCCGCCGCGCCGGCCGCCTCCCCCGCCGGGGCGCCTGCCCGGTCCGCCTGCGGCGCCGGGACCGACCGAACCGGCGGAACCGGCCGAGGTGGGGGACGCGGTCGAGGCGATGGCGCCGGAGGACCTCGAGGAGGTGCACTCGGCGGAGGTCCAGATGCCGCCGGAAGCCACGGCGGCGGCCGGAGCGCCGGAGGCCGGCGAGGCGACGCCGGTGCCGGCCGCATGGCCGCGGACCGCGGGGCGTGCTGCGGGCGGGGACTTGCCGCCGTTGCCGGAGGAGGCGAGCGACGTCCAGAAGATCGCGGCCGAGGCCGACATCTTCGTCAAGTTCGGCCTCAAGGACCGGGCGATCGGGCACCTGACCGGGGCGATCGCCCAGTTCCCCCGCTCGGTGGTGTTGCGGGAACGACTGGCGGCGATCTACCTCAACGAGGAGAACCTGGCCGCCGGCATCCGCGTGATGCTGGAATCGGCCCGGATCCTGGCCCCGGTCCACCGCGCCCACGCGCTGCGGATCCTGCGCGAGATCCTCTTCCTGGAAGAGGACAACGCGGCGGCGAAGGAACTGATCGCGGCGCTGGAGGGAGGCGTCGAGGCGCCGGAGGAGGAAGCCGCGGGTGGCGGCCCGGAACGGGCGGCGACGGATGCGGCGCGCGCCTCGGGACTTCCCGAGGACCTGGACCTGGACGTCGATGTCGTGGAGGAACCGGTGCGCACGATCGTCGTGCCTCCGCCGGAACCCTCGAGGCTGCCTCCGGCGGAGCCGCGCTTGCCGGCGGCGCCCGCGTCGGCCTCGGCCACCGAGGTCGGACCGGAGCGGGTGTCGGGTCCTCCGGCGGCGCCGGCGGGGGAGCGGGTGTCGGGCCCGCCGGTGGTTTCCGACGCGCCGCCTCCGGCACCCTTCGATCTGGTGCCGCCGCCGGCCGGAGGGCCGCCGGAGAAGGCGATGGTGGTGGATCTGCCGTCGTTCGACGAGGTCGAGACAGGTCCGCCGTTCCTGCAGGCGTCGGGGGTTTTCGCCGGGTCGGACCGGTTGGCGGTGCCGTTGTCGGAGCAGGCAGCGGCGCCGCTGGTGCTCGAGATGTCCGACGAGGAGTTCGTGGACGACCTGGCGAAGGCGGCGCCGCTGGTCGACGAGTTCGAGGCTCCGGGGCCCGCGCCGCTGACGTTGGAGCTGGACGAGCCGGACGAGATGGAGTTGGCGACGACGGACGAGCTGCCGGCGCTGGCGGCGCCGGCGACGCCTTCTGCGGCGCTCGATGCGGCGATCAGCCAGGGTCTGGAGGAGGTGGAGTTCTTCCGCCAGCAGGGGTTGGAGGACGACGCCCGCACGCTGCTCGAGGGGTTGGCGGCGGAGCACCCGCGGGACGCGCGGATTGCGGCGAAGCTGGCGGAGCTGCGGGGCGGGCCGCCGGCCGCGGAGGCGGCGTCGCCGGCCGCCGAGCCGGCGCGGCCGGCCGAGCCGTCCGACGGTCTGGAGGCGCTCGAGAGCGCGTTGGACGCGCTGGCCTCCGGCGCTTCGGGGGCGCATCCGTTGCCGGGCCAGCCGCCGGAGGCGACCGAGGCGTTGGCGCCGTCCGACGCGACGATGCACTTCGACCTGGGGGTGGCCTACCGGGAGATGGGGGTGCTGGACCGCGCGATCGACGAGTTCCGTCTGGCGGCGAAGGACCCGTCGCGGGAGGCGAACTGCCAGGCGCTGATCGGGGCGTGTCTGCTGGGGATGGGGAAGACGCGCGAGGCGATCGAGGAGTACAAGCGCGGGTTGCATGCGCGGGGGCGGACGGAAGCGGACGAACTGGAACTGTACTACGGTCTGGCCGAGGTGCACATGTCGCTGGGGGAAGGGAACGAGGCGTTGTTCTACCTGCAGACGATCAAGCGTCGGGACCCCGGCTTCCGGGACGTGGCCCGCAAGCTCGCCGCGTTGCAGACGGCGACGCGGCCCGGCCGGCGGCCCGGGGTGCGTTCCGAGCCTCCGCCCGCCGAGACCGCGGAAGACGACGGCAAGATCGATGAGGCGTTCGACGACTTCTTCAAGCACGGCCGGAGCTGAACGGGCGCGGCGCGCCGGGGCGGGCGGGCCATGAAGGACGCGCAGGTCGGTTTCAATACCAACGTCGCCTATCGGGGCGTGACGCTGCACATCCAGACGGAGGACTCGGGTCTGGGCCGGCCACACGTGATCACGCATCTGTACCGGGAGGGGACGATTCTGGCCACGCGCCGGACGGACTACGACCCCGCCGGCGAGCCGGCGGAGGTGCGCGCGCGGGTCCGCGCGCTGATGAAGTCCCAGCACAAGCAGGTGATTCTGGACCTGCGGAACGGCGTGTTCGACGAGACGATCGATCGGATGCTGGCCGGCGCCGGTCCGGCGGCCGGAAACGAGGAGCCGGCGGCGGCCCCCGTGGAAGACGCGGCGGTGCCGGCGGCGGAAGCGGCGACCCCGGCGGCCGAGCCGGAGGTCGGCGGCGGGGCGGCGGCGGTTCCCGCGGCGGCGGCCGCGGAGAACGGGTCCGAGGCCGAGTCGGGGGAGGTCGTGCGGCCCGCGCGCGCGACGCCGGCGGCGGGGCGCGGCCGTTCGAGCTACCGGCCGCCGAAGCCCGGTCCGACCGGGCCGGACCGGGTGCTTCCGGAGGGGCCGGGGCCGGTGGCGGTGGGCCGCCCGCGATCGCTGGCGCCGCGGCGCGCGGCGGTGCAGCGCGAGCGGGAGGGGTTCGGCAAGGACCTGATCTCGGATCGCTCGCTGGACGAGGTGGTCCTGTCCTATCTGGCCGAGGAACTGACGAAGGACGAGAAGTAGCTCAGAGGATCTTCTGCAGCTTGGTGGCGAGCATCGGGTTGCCCTGCACCTTGAGCCTGCCCTGGAAGAAGAGCTGCATCGATGCCTGGGGGTTCTGCCGGATCGAGACGAAGTCCTCGTTGCTCATCGTGATCGTGCAGTCGGCGGTGCCGGTGCCCTCCTTGCAGGTGGGCGGATCGGCCTTGAGATCGACCGTCCAGGAGCCGCCCCCCTCGCCGGTGATGTTGATCTGGAACACCGCTCCGACCGACCGGGCGCTCGCCGGATCGGCGGCCAGCTTCTTGGGCAGCTCGTTCTGGAAGTACTCCTGCGCGTTCATGCCGTCTTCTCCTCCCGTCCGCCTCCGCGCGAACGACCTCGGTGTGGCGGGCGAAGTATCCCCCGGCCCCTCGCGACGTGTCAAGCGCGATGAATGGCCCTTCAGCCGCGACGGCGGCGCCAGACGCGGATCGACAGGCCGTCCGGCGCCGGCGCGGCGACCTGGACCACCATCGTCCGCGCGGCGCGGTCGGGACGGAAGATCGCCTCGGTGTCGCTCACGCGCTCCAGCCGCCCCCCCGCGGCGGTCCACTTGCAGGCACCGGCAGAATTCCGGGCGACGAGGCGGGTCGAGCCGTCCGGCCGGGGGTACGCCTGCAGGCGGAAGCCGCGCCCCTCCGCGTCGGGCGCCGCGTCCGGTCCGCGGGCCATCGGGGGCGGCGGCGGGTCCACGACCGGAGTGCACTCGCCCACGTCGCCCGCGATCCGGATGTCGCCGCGGTCGTCGCGACAGGCCCACGCCGTCCCGCGCACGACCTCCTCCGCCTCCGCGCCGCTCGGGTTCGAACAGTACAGGCGCCAGACCAGGTCGAGTCGCACCGGCGCCCAGGCGCTCAACCCCGGATGGGTGTACGTGAACCGCACGGTGTAGGGATCGACGGCGACGTAGTCGCCGACGGTCCCTTCGCCGCCGGCGGGGGTCACCTCGAGGCAGACGGGGCGCGAGCACGGGTCGCCGACCGGACGGACGTCGCCGATCAAGCGCACCTCGGCCGTGGCCTGGTGGATTTCGCTGGCCAGATTCGTGGTGCCCAGGGCGTAGGTCGCCAGGTCGGCGCACATCGGGCCCGGGAGCGGGTCGACCACCTCCCAGGTGTCGACTTCCGCATCGGCGTCGGCGTCGGCGTCGGCATCGGCGTCGGCATCGGCGTCGGCGTCGGCGTCGGCATCGGCGTCGGCGTCGGCATCGGCGTCGGCGTCGGCGTCGGCGTCGGCGGCCGCATCGGCATCGGCGTCGGCGGTGCCGTCGGCGTCGCCTCCGGCGGAGCCGCAGGCGGGACCGGCGGCCAGGGCGGCGCCGACGAGCGCCAGTTGCAGAGGGCGGTCGAGTCGGAAGAAGACCATGCGCACCTCCCGGTTCGCGCGTCGCGAACCTCCGCACCGTCGTTCGAACTATGACGCAAGGAGGCAAGGCCGTCCACCGTTCGCGAGGGCCCGGGCGGGCGGTGAGGCCCGGCCCGGACGGTCTCCGGGGAAGGCCCCGGAGCGGGCGGCCGCCGCGCGTGATGGACACCCGCGATCCGCTGCGATAGATTCGCGCGCCATGACGTTCACGGATGCAGCGATCCTGATTCTGCGCGCCGAAGGCAAGCCGCTCACCTGGCGCAAGCTGGCGGAGCTGGCGGTGCGCCACGACCTGCTGACGCACGTGGGGACGGACCCGGCGGAGACGATGCACGTCCGGCTGGCCGAGTCGGTCCGGCGGCTCGGGGAGCGTTCGCCGTTCCAGGAAGGGAAGGGGGGAACGTACGCGCTGCGTGCGTGGAGGGGCGAGGCGCCCGGTCCGGACGCCTCGGCGGCGGCCGAGCTGGCCGGGCGGGCGTCATCGTCGTCGGGGCGGGTGTCGCCGGGTGCGGCTCCGTCGCCGGAGGGAGGGGGTTCGGAGGGCGAGGCGGTTTCCGAGACGGCGGCGGCGGGGCGTTCCGGCCGGAAGACGACGACCGGGGAAGGGTCGGCGTCGCCGGGCGGGCGCCGGCGTCGGCGCGGCCGGCGCGGTCCGGCAGCGAAGGAGACGGCGGCGTCCCCGCCGGGCGGAGCGGCCCCGGCGGATGGGGGACCCGCGCCCGCGGCCCCGGCAGCGGCCGAAGCGACGGCGGCCGGTGCGGCGGGCGAGGCGTTGGCGGCGTCGGTTGCGGCGGGTGTCGCGGGCGAGGCGTCGGCCCCGGCGTCGCCGCCGCCGTCGGCCGTGGACGCGGCGGTCCGCGCGGGCGAGGGACGCAAGCGCCGTCGTCGCCGCGGTCGCGGCAAGAGCGGCGGGGCGGCGAGCGAGGCGTCCGCAGGGGCGTCGGTGCCGGCGCCCGCGTCCGATGCGCGTCCGTCCTCGTCGCCGCCGGCGTCGCCGGCGGCGTCCGCGTCCGCCTGGGTGGTTTCGTGCGACGTCGGCCGGCTGGCGGAGACGGCGTTGCGGTGGCTGCGAGGCAGTCGGGAGCGGCGGCCGTTGCGGGTGGCCGAGCTGTTGGCGCAGTGGAGCGGGCGGAACATGGCCGAGGGGCGGCTGTCGCCGGCGACGGTGGGGGCGGCGCTGGCGGCGGCGGACGCGGGGACGCGGGTCGGGTCTTCGCTGGTGGGGCTGTCGGGGGGGCGCTGGGCCCCGGCGGAGTGGGCGTGGGGGGAGGAGGTGGCGGCGCAGGAGCGCCGGGTCGGGGAGGCGGCGGCGCAGCACCAGGCGGCGTTGCGCCGGTTCGTGCTGCGGCGGCTGGCGGAATTGCCGCTTCCGGCGTTCCAGCAGATCGTGGTCGCGTTGCTGGCGGCCGAGGGTTTCCGCGAGCTGCGTCCGCTGGACGAGCCGGCGGGACCCGAGTCGCTGCTGCTGCGGGGGCGGATGCCGTACGGGCCGGCGGAGATTCCGATGATCGTGCTGCTGGTGCGGGCGGCCCCCGGGCGGTTCCTCGCCGAGGAGCAGGCGGCGGCGTTGCGGGGGCGGCTGCCGCGCACGGGGGCGTGCGGGGGGGCGATCTACACGACCGGGCGGCTGAGCGATGCCGCGCGTCGCGACCTCGTGCCGCCGAATTCGATCCCGCTCCTGGCGGTGGAGCACGAGGCGCTGGTCGAGCGGCTGGTGGCGCACCGGATCGGGATTCGCGTCCGGTCGCTCGAACTGCCGGTGCCGGACCCCGAGCTGTTCGGGACGCTGCCGGAGCCGGAGCGCGGATGAGGCGGCGTCTCGCCGCGCTGGTCGGCCTGGTCTGTCTCGTGCCGGGCGCCTGCCGGGGGGCGACCGAGCCGGCGGGCCCCGGCCCGGAGCTGCCGATTCGCGTGACGGTGGTCCTGCATCCGCAGCTGCGGATCGATGCGTCGCTGGACGAGTTGCAGCAGCGGGTGGCGCGGGCGGCCGTGCGCTGGCTGCGGGCGACGCCCGAACCGCGGGTCGCGGTGGACCCCGACCGTCCCCTGGCGCTGGCGCTGCGGGTCGATCTGTCGGAGGATCTCGGCCGACTGGTGGTGCACGAGGAGCTGCGGCTGCGTCACGATCGGACGTGGCCGCTGGCGGTGGACCGCCGGCGGGAGGTGCCGATCGGTCCCGCAGGCGTGGACCTGGGCGCGACCCTGGCCGGCGGCGTCGAGGCGGCGCTGGGGCTGTTGGCGGAGATGGAGGCGCTGTTCCGCGCGGACGACGACCGGCTGCGGGCGACGGCGGCGCGGGGCGACGCGCCCGACGACCTGCGGTGCCTGGCGGTGCGGATCCTCGAGGAGCGCAAGGCGCGCGCGGCGATGCCGGACCTGCTGGAGCTGTTCCCGTCGGCGCCGTCCGACCTGCGGCTGACGATCCTCGACGCGGCGCCGGTGCTGGCCGAGCCGGCCGAACTGGGGCGCCTGCTGCGGCAGATCGACGGACGGCGGGTGGACGAGGTGTCCCGGGCGCTGCGGGCCGCGGCGATCCTGGGCGGGCGGGACGCCCGCGAGTTCGCCGGGTGGCTGGCGTTGGGGCATCCGGACGAGCGGGTGCGGCAGACCGCGCTGGAGGCGTACCGGCAGATCGCCGAGTCGGCGCCGGCCGGCGACGGCGACGCGCTGCAGATCGGTCTGGCCGACATCCGGTGAATCGCGGGAGTTGCGGGAGCGCCCCGAGGGCGACCTCGGAGTCGCGACCCGCGGCGGTCCGTCGTTCGTCGGAGCCGCCGGCGGTGCACGATGCCGGGAAGCGCGGCCGGCGCGGGGGATCAGTAGGGGTTGTCGTCGTCGGGCGGGGACGCGGGCGCGGCCGGGGTCGTCTCGGCCGGCGGGGTGCGCGGGCGTCGAGGTCGCGGCGGGGCCGGCTCCGCCGCCGGTGCGGCGGGGGCCTGTGCGGGTGCCGGCGCGGCGGCGGGTGCGGGTGGGGCCGCCGGCGTCGGTGCGGGCGCAGGGGGGGTCGGTTCCGCGGCGGGCGCGGGCGCGGGCGGGGTCGGTTCCGCGGCGGCCGGCGAAGTCGGCTCGTCGGGAGTCGCGGCGCCGTCGGCGACGGCGGGCGGTTCGGCGGCGGGCGTCGTCGTCTCGGGGGCAGCGGCGGCGTCGGCCGGCGGGGGTTCGGGTTGCGCGATCTTCGCGGCGGCCGCTTCCTCGGCGGCGGGCCCGGCGTCGGGGGGCGTGGAGGTCGAGGCGTCTTCGGGGGCCGGGGTTGCGGCGTCGGCGCCGAGCAGGTCGAGCTTGGCGCCGGGGGCGATGACGGTGGACTGCTCGTTCTCGTCGGCGGCGGCTTCGGGGAGGTCGCCGCCGGTGGAGGAGAGCTTGGTGAGGATGATCGAGTTGAGCATGAAGAGGGTGGCGCTGATCGCGGTGAGCTTGCTGAGGAAGGTGCCGGCGCCGCGGGAGCCGAAGACGGTCTGGGACGAGCCGCCGAAGGCGCCGCCCATGCCGCCGCCGCGTCCGGGCTGGAGGAGGACGACGAGGATCAGGAACACGCACAGCAGGACGTGCAGGACGGTCAGGACGACTTCGACGACTGCGAGCATCTCATCACCACCTGCGGCCGACCGACTCGGGGCGGGTCGGCCCGACGACGCGGTCGCGGCGGCGGGTCTCCGGCCGCCGCGGGTTGCGTGCTATCCGTGTTTCCCTCCGGCGGCGGCCCGCACGATGCCGCCGAACTCGGCGGCCTTGAGCGACGCGCCGCCGACGAGGAAGCCATCGATATCGCGTTCGGCGAACAGGCCGGCCGCGTTCTCGGCCTTGACGCTGCCGCCGTAGAGGATGCGAACGGTCGCGGCGCCGCGCGCGGCGAGGAGGCCGCGGAGGAAGGCGTGGACCTCCTGGGCGTCGGCGGGCCGGGCGACCTTGCCGGTGCCGATGGCCCAGACCGGTTCGTAGGCGACGACGACGCGGCGCAGGGCGGCGTCGTCGAGACCGGCGAGGCCCGCTTCGAGTTGGGCGCGGACGACGTCGAGCGTGCGGCCCGTTTGGCGTTCGGCGAGCTGTTCCCCGACGCAGAGGATCGGGGAGATGTCGTTGGCCAGCAGGGCGCGGAGCTGCCGTGCGACCTGTTCGTCGGTCTCGCCGAAGACGTGGCGCCGTTCGGAGTGGCCGACGAGGGCCATCGAGCAGCCGAGGTCGGCGAGCATCGGGGCGGAGATCGCCCCGGTGAAGGCGCCCTGGGGTTCGTGGTGGACGTGCTGGGCGCAGAGGGCGACGGGGGTGCCGCGGACGACCTCGCGCGCGGCGGCCAGGGCGGTGAACGGCGGCGCGATGCCGACATCGACCTCGGGATGGTTCCGCGCCGCCTCGACGACGCCGCGGGCCAGTTCCCGGGCGAAGCCGGTGGTGCCGTGCATCTTCCAGTTGCCGACGACGAGCGGGCGCATGGCGTTCTTCTCCCGACCTACGCCTCGAGGGCGGCGATGCCGGGGAGCTTGAGCCCTTCGAGCAGTTCCAGCGAGGCGCCGCCGCCGGTGGACACGTGGCCGAACATCTTCTCCAGGCCCGCCTGCTCGATGGCGGCGACCGAGTCGCCGCCGCCGGCGACGGTGAATCCCGAACAGGAGGCGATCGCCTTGGCGATCGCCTGTGTGCCCTGGGCGAACGCCGGCTTCTCGAACAGGCCGAGCGGTCCGTTCCAGAAGACGGTGCCGGCGACGGCGATGCGTTCCTTGAAGGCGGCGACGCTGGCCGGGCCGACGTCGAAGGCGGCGCGGTCGGGGCCGACCTGGTCCGCGGGGACGACCTCGCCCGCGGGCGCGTCGGCATCCCGGGCCACGACGAGGTCCACCGGCAGGAGGACCTGGGTCCCCTTCTCCTGTGCGGCGCGGAGGAAGTCGCGGGCGACACCCAGCTTGTCGGTCTCGACGAGGGACTTGCCGAGGTCCAGGCCGCGGGCGGCGAGGAAGGTGTTGGCCATCGCGCCGCCGACCACGAACACATCGACCCGGCCGAGCAGGTTGTTCAGGACGTTGATCTTGTCGGAAACCTTGGCGCCGCCGAGGACGGCGACGAACGGCTTGTCGACCTTGCCGAGCAGCCTCGACAACGCCTCGACCTCGCGGAACATCAACCGTCCGGCGGCCCGTTCCGGGCAGAGCCGGGGGAGGGCCTCGACGGAGGCGTGGGCGCGATGGGCGCAGCCGAAGGCGTCGTTGACGTACACGTCGCAGAGCTTGCGCAGTTCGGCGGCGAAGGCCGGGTCGTTGGCCTCCTCGGCCTTGTGGAAGCGCAGGTTCTCGAGCATCGCGACCTGGCCGTCGCGGAGGTCCTGGGCCACCTTGCGCGCGCCGTCGCCGATGCAGTCGTCGGCGAGGCGGACCTCGTCGTCGAGGATCTCGGCGAGCTTCGCGGCGACGGGCTCCAGGCCGAACTCGGGGGCGCGCTTGCCCTTCGGCCGGCCGAGGTGGCTGGCCAGGACGACGCGCGCGTCATGCCGGCGGAGGTGTTCGATGGTCGGCAGGGCGGCGCGGATGCGGGCGTCGTTCTGCACCCGGCCGCCCTGGAGCGGCACGTTGAAATCGACCCGCACGAACACCCGCCGTCCGCTCACGTTCAGGTCGTCCAGACGATTCATCTTCGGCATCGCCACGCCTCGTCCGCCGGCGGCGGCGTCGCCCCGGCCGTCCTTGCCCGTCGGTCCCGCCGGTCTACTGCCCCATCATCTTGAGGACGTCCAGCATCCGGTGGGAGAAGCCCATTTCGTTGTCGTACCAGGAGCAGACCTTGAGGCATGTGTCGCCGACGACCTTGGTCAGCGCGCCATCGACGGTCGAGGAGACGCTGGTGCCGTTGAAGTCGATCGACACCACCGGGTCGTCGGTGTAGGCCAGGATGCCCCGCAGCGGGCCTTCCGCGGCCGTGCGCAGCGCCTGGTTGATCTCCTCCGCCGTGACCTTGCGGGACACCTCGACGGTGAGGTCCACGAGCGACACGTTGGCGGTCGGCACGCGGACGGCGTAGCCGTCGATCTTGCCCTTGAGCTCGGGGAGGACGAGTCCGACCGCCTTGGCGGCGCCGGTGGTGGTGGGGATCATCGACATCGCGGCGGCGCGGGCGCGCCGCAGGTCCTTGTGCGGCTGGTCGAGGATGCGCTGGTCGTTGGTGTAGGCGTGGATCGTGGTCATCTGGCCGCGGACGATGCCGGCGGTCTCGTGGACGACCTTGGCCACCGGCGCCAGGCAGTTGGTGGTGCAGGAGGCGTTGGAGACGATGTGGTGCCTGGCCGGGTCGTAGGCGGTGTGGTTGACGCCGTAGACCACGGTGAGGTCGGGGTCCTTGGCGGGGGCGGAGATCAGCACCTTCCGGGCGCCGGCCTTGAGATGCTTGCCCGCCGCGTCCCGTTCGGTGAACTTGCCGGAGCATTCCAGGACGACCGTCACGCCGAGCTGGTTCCAGGGGAGTTTCTCGGGGTCCTTCTCGGCGTAGACCGGGATCGACCGGCCGTCAACGATCAGGTTCGATCCTTCGGCGCGGACGTCGTGGTGGAGCGTGCCGTGGACGGAGTCGTAGCGGAGCAGGTGGGCGAGGGTCTTGGCGTCGGTGATGTCGTTGACGGCGACGATCTCCAATCCTGCGACCTTGCCGGCGAGCAACGCCCGATGGACGCAGCGTCCGATCCGACCGTACCCGTTGATGGCGATTTTCGTGGTCATGACCTGCCTCCTGCGGGCGGGCTCGCGCAGTCCCCGCGTCCGACCGGGGGCCGCCCGCGCGGGGCGGGACCCTAGACGTGTCGCGGCGTTCCGTCAAGGGAGAGTCGGGGACCCGGTCGAGTCGGGGGATTCGCCGCCCGGCGAGGACGGCGGGTGGTCCGGGGTCGGCGGGGGCGTTCCGAGGCGGGCGAACGGTTCGACGCGCGCGCCGGGGGCGATGCGGGCGCCGGTCGCCAGGACATACGGCGAGAGCACGGCGCGGGGTCCGACGCGGGTGTCGCGCAGGACGCAGCCGGCGCCGACGACGGCGTCGCGGCCGACGACGGTGGCGCCGAGGAGCCGGGCGCCGGGGCCGAGTTCGACGTCCCGGCCGAGCCGCACGTCGACGTCGATGCGCACGGTGTGCGGCTGGCGGATCGTGACGCCGCCGTCCATCCAGCGGCGTCGGATCCGGTCGAGCAGGGCCTCCTCGGCGTCGGCGAGTTCCCGGCGGTCGTTCACGCCGCGCAGGTCGTCGAAGGGGGTGGGCAGGTCGGCCACGCCGCCGGGCTCGCGGGCGGCGCGGGCGACGACGTCGGTGAGGTACAGTTCGTGCTGGGCGTTGGCGCGGCGGAGGCGGCGCAGGGCGCGGCGGAGGAAGGCGAGGTCGAACAGGTAGACGGCAGGGTTGACCTCGCGCAGGCGTCGTTCCGCCGCGTCGGCGTCGCGGTGCTCGACGATGCGGACGACGCGGCGGCGGGAGTCGCGGACGATCCGGCCGTACCGCGCCGGGTCGGCGACCACGGAGGTGAGGAGGCCGAGGGGCCGGCGGCCGGTGCGGGCGAGGAGGGCGCGCAGCGGTTCGGGCCGGACGAGCGGGGCGTCGCCGCACAGCGCGAGGACGCGGCGGACGCCGCGGGGGAGTGCCGGGAGGGCGCAGCGCAGGGCGTGGCCCGTGCCGAGCTGCTCGCGCTGGACGGCGAAGCGGAGCGGCGCTCCGGGGAAGCGCGCGCGCAGGGCGGGGACGACCAACTCGCGGCCGTGGCCGACGACGACGACGACGAGGCGCGGGCGGAGGGCGAGGGCGGTGGCGACGGGCCAGGCGCCGAGGGGACGGCCGGCGAGGTCGAACAGCAGCTTGGGCCGCCGGGACTTCATGCGCGTGCCCTTGCCCGCGGCGAGGACGACGACGGCCAGGTCGTGCATGGCGTGCCTCCGTTCAGCCCGACTCGATGACCGAGTCGAGTTCGCGGCGCAGGCGGACGCGCCGCGGGTCCTTCTGGGTGATGATGCGCGCGACGGTCCAGGCGGAAAGGAAGACCCCCTCGTCGCCCAGGCCGGGGATCACGTCGCGGCCGGTGAGGAACAGGTGTCGTCCGGCGAGCCGGTGGGAGAGGCAGGTCAGGCCGAGGGTGGAGCCCTCGGGAATGCGCGGCACGGTGGGCATGCGGGCGGGGGAGCGTTCGAGACGCTGGGCGGGCGGGATGCGGCCGCCGCCGGCGCCGGCGCGCGCGGGCAGCATCCAGGGCGAGCTGACGGCGAGGAGGTGGCGGTCGAGGAACGGGACGAGCCAGGCGACGCGGTCGGTGATGCGCCGGACGAGGTCCGGGAGGCAGTCGGGATCGGTGTCGAGGCGGTCGGTGGGCGCGAAGGCCTGGACGCAGATCACCGCGCGCGCCTCGTCCAGCGGGGAGACCTCGAGGAACAGGAGGTTGTCCGCGATCGGGAGGTAGGACGGTTCGGGGACGAAGAACAGGTGGCGGCCCATCCCGGCCGGGACGACCTCGCGGCGGACGACGAGGTTGCAGGTGAAGCGGCGGAGCCGCGGCCGGCACGCCTCGGCCGCCTCGACGAGCGGGGCGGGGGGGTGGTCGCCGAACAGGGGGAGCAGGCGTTCGGTATCGAGTCCGGCGACGACGTACTGGGCGCCGGTGGGCTCCTCGTCGCGTGCCCGTCGGACGGCGACGGCGCGGCCGCGGCGCAGGACAATCTCGGCGGCGGCGTCGGCGAGTTCGATCTCGCCGGCGTGCAGGAGGATGCGCTCGCGAAGGAACGCGCGGAGTCCGGCCAGGCCGCCCTCGGGGAGGGCGCCGTGGCCGCGCCAGCTCGCGTGCAGCCGCACGACCTGGAGCGGGTTCGGTTCGCCGGCGTCGCCGTAGGAGGCGCAGCGCACCTGGGAGCGGACGGCGAGGCGGAACGGGTGGTTCTCGGGGATTTCGCCCCACAGGGCGCGGCCCTCGCCGAAGGGACCGAAGGGGTTCTGGACGGCCGCGCGCTGGAACCTCCGCCGCTCGAAGAAGCCGTCCGGCGGCAGCGGCAGGTCCTCGGTGAGGAACTCGTCGAGCCGGGCGTCGAGGGTTTCGAGCCGGGCGTAGAAGGCCTCGATGGCGCGGGTGGCGTCGGGAAACTCGCGGCGGCATTCCTCGGCGTAGCGCGCGCGGTCGCGGGTGACGTCGAGGCGGGCGCGGGGGAGGACGAGTTGGTAGGAGGGTTCGAGCGGCTGGAGCTTGCGGCGGACGATCTGCCACAGGGCGAGGTCGCTGAACACGCGGCGCGCGATCGGCGTGTCGCCGACGGCGAAGTAGGAGGGCCAGCGCGGCAGGCGCAGGCCGTCCTCGTCGTAGGTGTCGTCGAGCGTGTCGCAGCCCAGGACGAGCACGCGGAAGCCGCGCTTGGCGAGGATGGCCGCGGTGAGGAGGGGGCCGAGGTCGGCGCCCAGGACGATCACGTCGTAGAAGCGCCGCGTCACGCTCGATCCCGGATCCAGACGCGCCGGGGACCCGGCGCGGGAACGATCTCGCCGACGGGCCAGGCGTCCACGCCGATGGCGCGCAGGGCCCGGCGCGCCGCGTCGAGGTCGGCCGGGGCCAGGACGACGACGAGGCCGAGGCCGAGGTTGAAGGTGCGGAGCATCTCGTCTTCGGGGACGCCGCCCGCCCGGCGCAGCAGGTCGAAGATCGGGGGTTCGGGCCAGGCGTCGCGGTCGAAGCGCAGGCCGAGACCCGCGGGGACGACGCGGGGCGGGTTTTCGAGCAGCCCGCCGCCGGTGATGTGGGCGATCGCCTTCGGCCGGACGTGCGCCTGGAGGGCCGCGAGCACCGGCGGATAGAGGCGGGTCGGCTCGAGCAGCACGTCGCCGAGGGGCCGGTCGAAGCCCGGGGCGGGGCGGCGGAGGTCGAGCGGCGCGTCGGCGACGATGCGTCGCACGAGGGAGTAGCCGTTGGAGTGGACGCCGGTCGAGGCGACGCCGAGCAGGGCATCGCCCGCGCGGACGTTGCGGCCGTCGAGGATTTCGTCGCGTTCGACGACGCCGACGGCGAAGCCGGCGAGGTCGTACTCGCCGGGGGCGTAGAACCCGGGCAGCTCGGCGGTCTCGCCGCCGAGCAGGGCGCAGCCGCAGGCGGCGCAGGCGTCGGCGATGCCGCGGATCACGCGTTCGGCGCGATCGACGTCGAGCTTGCCGGTGGCGAAGTAGTCGAGGAACAGCAGCGGCCGGGCGCCGACGCAGACCAGGTCGTTGACGCACATCGCGACGAGATCGATGCCGACCGTGTCGTGGCGGTCGAGCTCGAAGGCGAGCTTGAGCTTGGTGCCGACGCCGTCGGTGGAGGCGACCAGGACGGGGTCGCGCATACCGGGCGGGACGGCGCAGAGGCCGGAGAAGCCGCCGATGTCGGCCAGCACCTGGGGGTGGCGGGTGCGTCGCGCCAGGGGCGCGATGCGTCGGACGAGTTCGTTCCCGGCATCGATGTCCACTCCGGCGTCGCGATAGGTGGTCGGCATGAGGCGGACCATAGCAGAATTCGGGGTGTGGGTTGCCAGTCGACCCGGCGATCCGATAGGGTGCGCCGTCGTGGCGGGGATGGCGGGCGAGGGGGGCGTTACCGAGCGACCGGCGGCGGGCGCGACGGCGCGGTCGCCGGTGGAGCTGGCGGAGGGGGGCGGGCTGCGGGGGGCGCGGTTTTGGCCGGCGATGGCCGCGGCGATCCGGCACGGGTGGCGCGCGGCGGGGGAGGAGCGGCGGCGGCGGGCCGAGTTCGGCGCCTGGGCGCTGGGCGGCGCGCTGGTGGCCGCGTGGATCCTCGCGGTGATGCAGCGCCGCGTGGCGGCGGCGGACTGGGCGGCGGCGGTCGCGGTGGAGGCGGTCTGGTTCGCGGCGTTCGTCCTCCTCGGCTACGTGCATCTCGGGCTGGTGCGCCGGCCCGACGGGACGCCGCACCGCGGATTCCTCGTGCCGAACGGCCTGACGCTGCATCGGCTGACGCTGTGTCCGCTGGTCTGCTTCGCGGCGCTCCACGCGGACGCGCTGCGCGCGGAGGCGGACCTGGTGTTGTGGCCGCTGGTCTACGTCGTCGCCTCGGACCTGCTCGACGGGCAGATCGCGCGGTTCGGCGGGATGCGTTCGGAGTGGGGCCGGCTGGCGGACCCGCTGGCGGACGTCTGCCTGGCGACGTGGTTCGCCGCCGGGTTGTGGAGCGGAGGCTGGATCGCGCCGTGGCTCGGGTTCCTGATCGTGTTCCGGTTCGCGGGGGCGCTGGCGGGGGTGTTGCTGGCGTGGGGTCGCGGGGCGCGCCTGCGGGTGGCGCCGACCTGGCCGGGCCGGGCGGCGAACGTGGCGGTGGAGTTCTACTTTCCGGCGCTGTTCGCGGCCGCGATCCGGTGGCCGTCGTGGTTCGGGACGGCGTGGTTGCGGCATCTGGACTGGGTGGTCGGCGCGCTGGTGTCGGCGAGCATTCTCTATTCGTTCGGCCTGTTCCTGCGTTCCCTGCGGGGGCGGAGGGTCGGCGACGGGTAGGGGCCCGTCGTCTTCGCGGGGTGTCGGGGCGCGGGGGGTCCGGGGGGATGCGGCGGCGGCCGCGGCGGCGTCGGCCCGGGGTTTCCCGCCTGGCGGGCGGCCGGGCGGTCCGTGCGGGGAACGTTGACGCCGGCGGCGGCTGCGAAGGAACTTGCAGGCCAGCCCCGCGAAGTTCCATGGGTCAGGGTCCGGGCTGGCCCGGATGGGAGGCTGCTGACAAACCGGCCTTGATCTGACGCGGAGTTGCGGCCGGCCTGCGGATTTCGCTTGACAGGTGGTTCGCGACCGTGATACCTAGCCAGATTGTTATGGTCAGGTCAAGAACGG
>Ga0073932_1000251_pt1 | contig 140307 bp, 40 predicted proteins | sample DewCreD2012metaG_FD_76967 | JGI IMG/M metagenome (GOLD analysis project Ga0073932, IMG submission 76967) | Hot spring sediment bacterial and archeal communities from British Columbia, Canada, to study Microbial Dark Matter (Phase II) - Dewar... ...
GGCGGCGCGTTGTTGGGGTGGGGTGGAGGGGTTGGCGAGGGTTTGGAGGGTTTGGGCGAGGAGGAGGCGTTCGATGGCTTGGGCGAGGGTGTGGGGGTCGAGGTTGGGGTCGGAGAGGAGTTGATGGAGGAGTTGGGGGATGTTGGAGAGGTCGAGGGGAGGTGGAGTGGGGGTGGTGTCCGCCGGGGCGGTTTGAGGTGTTGTTGGTTGTGGATGGCGGTGTGCCATACGTGTGGGAGGATGGAGTGGGAGGGGGAGGTGGGGGAGTGTTCTGGGAGCGGTGATTTTTTGGGGTGGGTAAAAGGAGTGGGAACCGCGGATGGACGCGGATGGACGCGGATTTTTTCACCACAAAGACACAAAGACACAAAGGTTTTTTTATGAATTGCCCCTCAGCTTAGCTCTCCCCCTGAGGGGGAGGGGATGGGAGGGATGTGGTTGTAGTTATTTGATGGGGTGGGGTCCGGCGTCGCTCCGCGACGCGGGGGGTGTGTTGGGATGGTGACCGCGGGCTGAAGCCCACGGCTACAGGCCTTGCTTCGCCGACGCGAGGCTTGGGTTTTTTGTTGTGAAAAGCAAACAGCCCCGCGTGTGCGGGGCTGTTTTCAGATTTTTTATGTGTGTATGTTCAGGTCACTGTAATTCCTCCTCCCAATCTCCCAAGTGAAGGTATTCTTTGACCTTCCGGCGCTCGTAACGGTTTTTCTGCGCCTTTTTGGGGCGGCAGTCCGTTTTACGGAAGGGATGCTTGGGGTTTCTGATGGTGTCGCTGATGGCATCGAGCGTCTTCATCATAGGTATTGGTTCCTTTGTTGCGATGACACGTCCCGCCAGGATGGGTGGGAGCAATACAGGAAGGGGGTGAACTCTCACTCTCGGCAGGTTTTGGACATTCCGTGCCATCACTGATTTGACACTGATAATTTAATCGAAGTTCAAAAAAACGCAAATTTTAATATGCGGGATTTGTCCGGAATGTGAGACAAGGGTTGAGGTGATTGGGCAATTTATTGTTGCGCAATGATTTAGGGGGCTTGTGCTTAAACCGGAGGCAAGCCTGAAAACGGTGTAAAATTTTTGAGTGGCAAGGGGCGCCAGCGGGAAGCGCTAATCGGTGCGCATGATGCGACAGCCGAATACGCCGCCTGCAAAGTTGCCGGGGTGGGCTTGGAATTTGATGGTGACTCTGTCTTTGCCGCGGGTGAGTTCGGCAGGTATGGGATAGGATTGGTCAAAGAATTTTCCGGGTTGGTTGTTAAGGAGTTTCTGGGTGGCGATTTTGGTATCGTTGACGAGGATGTCGAAGTTGCGCTGACCGCTTTCGCTGCCCCAGTAAGTGCAAAGCAACTCGTGTGTTGCTTGTGGGTCCACTTTCATTTCGAAGGAGAACCAGCCGCCATCGGTGGCGTGGCGGAACTTGCGTCCGTTGAACTCACCTGCGCTGGTGCGTTCGCCACGGAGTCTGTGGTCGCGTTCGGGTTGCATTTCGCCGATGCGCAAGATGTCCGTGGTGCGGGCGGCCAGTTTTTGTTCACGTTCGTATTCTGCTCGGATTTCGGCTTCGCGTTTGGTCCATTCGTCGGGGGAAAAAACGTCGAGATAGACGGTGTAGCGGCGGTCGTGGAGGCGATGGAAGGGGGTGAGTTCGACGTCTTTGGGGCGGCCTACGTTGAGGGTGCGGAAGCGTTGCTCGGAAAGGGAGATTGGTTTAATCCAATCGTTGAGGGGGCGACCGCCGGTGACGAGGACGGGGACGTAGAAGGGTTTGGATGCCGCGGGATCGTTGACGGGGCCCAGGTCGGCTGCGAGGAGGACGGGGCCGTAGAAGATGGCGATGCGGTTGGTGTTATCGGGCATAGTTTCGTGATGCAAATCCATGGGGAAACGGACTTCAACGCGGTCGCCACTGCGCCAGCGGCGGCGGATTTCGACAAAGGAGGAGGGTTGGCGGCTGGGGGTTTGGCTGCGGCCGTTGATGGAGATTTGCATGCCTTGGCGCGCCCAGTAGGGGTGGCGCAATCGCAGGGTGAATTCCTGGGGTTGAGCGCAGGTGAAGGTGAATGTGGCGGTATCACCGTCCGGCCAACGGGTTTGTTGTTGGACAGCCACACCACGTTTTTTCCAAACCAAATCGGAGGCTATGTAGAGGTTGACCCAGAGTCCGTTGTCGTCGTGGAAATAGATGGCTTCGCCGTATTTGACATGGTTTTCCATGCCGGTGCCCATGCAACAGGTGAACCCGTCGTAATGGCGTTGGTATTCCTTGTGATGGCCGGGGAGGAGGGAGAGGTTGTAAATGACTCGGCCATCGGGGTGTTGGGTGGAGCGGATGTGGTTGAGGAGGGCGCGTTCGTAGAAATCGGCGACGCGTGCATCAGGCTGCCAGCCGAAGAGGTGGCGGGTGAGTTTGAGCATGTTGTACACGTTGCAGGTTTCGGTGGTGGCGGGGCTGTGGCGGATATTGAGTTTATCGGGTGGGCCGAAGTATTCGTGGTCGCAATGGCCACCGGTGACGTAGCTGTGGTGATAGACGACGCGTTCCCAGAAGAATTGAGCGGCGGCGCGGTCGGTGGGGTCGGCGGTGAGTTCGTAGCGGGTGCCGAGGCCGATGAGTTTGGGGATTTGGGTGTTGGCGTGTTTGCCGGGAAGAATGTCTTCGCCGCGTGCCAGGGGTTCCAGTATGGCCTTGTGGTGGAACTTGCGGGACAGGGCCAGGTAGCGAGGTTCACCGGTATCGGCGTAGAGGTCGGCAAATGTTTCGTTGAGTCCGCCGTGTTCGGCGGCGAGGACGCGCTGCATCTGTTCGTCGGAGAGGTGGGTGTAAACTTTGTCGAGGTAATCGGCGAGGCCCCGGGCGACTTGGAGGGCTTGGGTGTTGCCGCAGAGGCGGTAGGCGTCGCGCAAACCGGCGAATTGTTTGTGAAGGGTGTAGTTGGGGACCCAGATGCCGTTTAGGTCGAAGCCGGAGGAGCGGATGTTGCCGGCGGCGATTTCGGAAAAGATGCGGCGGCCGTTGGGAATGGCGGCGAAGTAACCGTCGCCGTGGGCGCGCTGGCATTCGGCAAATTCGCTGACGATGTAGTTGACGCGGTCGAGAAAACGGCGGTCGCCGGTGGATGCGTAAGCGAGGGCACAGGCGCTGAGGTAATGTCCGGCGGAATGGCCGGCAATGCCCATGCGTTCCCATCCGGGATAGGGTTCGGCTTTGGGGGTAAGGCCGGCTTCTTTGCGAAAGCTGGAGAGGAACCGATCGGGCTCGAGGCTGAGGAGGTAACGGACGGCGATGTCCTGGCCGGTTTTGAAGGGGCCATCAAGCAAGCGGACGTCGTGCAGGCTGAAGGGAGCGGCTTGCGGGGGGCGTGCGGGCTGGACTTTGAGTTGATGATGATCGTGAATGGTGGTGTCCGCCAACAGGCGAGCGCTTGGTAAAAAGGCGATCAGGGCAAGAACCGCGATTCTGAAAAAGCCGGTGGGGTCAGAAAGCGAAGGTTTCATTTGAATTGTTATCGTCATGACGGAGGTTATTTAACATTATTAAGTAATTATGGCTACAAATTTTTTTGGGGGAAATCGGAAGCCTTTCAAGCGTTATAGGCAGATAGTCCAGCAAGCCACGCAAAGCACTTACACGCGCAGGACTCGGTAGAAGCGGGTTTCCACGCCGGCCGGGTCGGGGTAGGTCTTGGTTGGGCCGACATCATACCAGAAGGCGACGGAGCCAGTGCCGCGGACTGGGACGAGGACAGTTTTCCAGTTGATGTTGTCGTCGCTGTACTGGATGTAGTAGTCGCGACCCACCTGAGTTTCGAAGATCAAGGAGTAGCGTCCGTCGCCCTGCCGAGTGAATCCGAAGTCCACCAACGTGGCGCTGGTAAGGTTGATGGCGGGCAATGGAGCGGTCACGACAGGATAGAAGGTAACGTTGGTGGGGAGGTCGTTGACAGTGGGCACGAGGTATTCGATGGTGACCTGTCTGGATTCACCGGCTGCCAATGGGAGGTTGTATTGAACGTAAGGCAAGCCGTTTTCGATGCCGTTGGCATACGGAACGCGGGTGTTTGCCGGCAGGTTTCTGATGTAGATGCGGACAGAATCAATGGTGGAGCCGGTGGGGTTGGAGATGCGGATGGTCTGGTGATACAAACCGGTCAGGGAATTGGGGAATGAGTTGATGTCCACGACGTTGAGGACGGCGAAGTCCGGGTAGTTGCCGATGGGGATTTGTTGGTCGGAGAGGATGGTGGCGAGGCCGCCGGACTTGACGGCCCCACTCAAAGGCACTGCGTCGGCAATTTGGACTGTGACACCATCGGAGCCGACACGGTTGACTTGGACCGGGGCGATCACGCCTACTGACAGGGCTGTCAAATCGAGGATATTCAACCCGCCGTTGCCAGTGCTGATGGCGATGGTAATCAATTCGGTTTCCATAGGATTGGCGGAAGGGGTTTGCTGGCCTACAGAGATTCCTGCAGAGAGACGAGCCGAGCTGCCGAATAAATCCACAGTTTTCGCCGCTGTGGTATCGGCCTCTTGAATGGCGCCGGAGAGGGATTGGACGCTGATGGCGCCCCAGGAGGATTGAGCAGAGCGGGTACCGGCGGTGCGGTCTGCCGGAGTACGGGCATCCACCAAGGCCAAGGTGACGTTGTTTTGGGCACGGATGCGGATGTTTCCACCGTCGGTTTGGAGGCGGCTGCCTGGGTTCATGGTGAGGGAGCCGGTTTGAGCATCGAGGTCCAAGGTGCCGAGGCTGGAGGTTTCGACAGCCACACCGGCCGCCAAGGTGAGGCTGCGTCCGGCATGGAGGCTGATGCTGCCGGCAGTGCTGCGGACCGAAGCGTTGAATTGGATATCGGAACTGCTTCCACCGGAGGCGAGCAATACGTGACCGCCGGAACTTACGGCAACGCCATTGGCATTGGCACCGTCGTTAAGATTCAAGGTACCGTTGAGGGTGCGCATCACCAGTGCGCCTGCACCGGAAACAACCAAGTCTGAGGATGCAGTTCCGGCAACAAGGGAAGTCGTGCCATCGGACAAAACTTGGTTATATGGGACTGTCACTGTATCCACTGTCAATGTGGATTGCTCGGCAAGATTGATTCCTGGGGCTCCCGCGGCTGCAGTAATGAGGCGAGTTTCAATTTCAAGGGGATTAAGTCCATAAGGCCGCTGCCAATCAAGGTGCACGGCACCACCATCCAAAATGGTGCTGGAGAGCGGGATTTCGACGCCATCTTGGGCGAGGATGCGATAGAAGCGCATACCTGAGGGAGCGGAGTCAGTGTAGGTAAGCGCTGGACTATTGCTCGTCAAGGTGGCGAGGGTGTTCCACGTGGTGAAATTGGAGGTGAATTGAACACGGTAGGTGTGGGTGTCAAAGGAGCCAATGGAGGCACCGGCGGCAAGCTGGAGTGTGGAGGCGAAAACTTTAATTGTAGTGGTGGCGGCTGAGGAGGCTTCGAGGATGGCGCCTCCGGCAAGGATGCTTACGCTGCCCCAACCGGCCTGGGTGGTGAGGGTGGATGCCGTGCGGTCTGCAGCAAAGCGTGCATCCACCAATCCCAAGATGACGTTTTGTGCGGCTTCGAGGTGGATGTTGCCGGTGTTGGTGAGCAAAGCAGCAGAATCGGCCATGCGCAAGGAGCCGTTTGCAGCACGCAGGTACAAGGAAGAGGCGGCTGTGGTTTGAACTTTGACGGAGGCAGCGAGGGTAATGGTTTGCCCTGCGAGCAAAGTGATGTGGCCGGTGGAGGTTTGGATGTGGGCATTGGCGTTGAGGTTGGCGTCGGTTTCAAGCCGAATGTTGCCGCTGCCGTGGGCGTTGACAGCAATGCCGCCCGCGGCTGAGCCAGCCTCCAAATTGAGGTCACCTTGGAGCACACGCAGGATAACAGAACCGTTTTGGGCGGTGGTGGTGATACCCGACTGGGTTTGCTCAACAACCGGTGTGGTGCCACCTGTGGAGAGAACTTTTTGGACGGTAACGGCCACATCGGAGACGGTCAGGACGCCTGTTTGACGGAGGAAAACAGCCCGCCCGGCGGAAACGGAGAGGACAGTTGTTTGGATATCAAGATTGGACGTGCTGCCGCCGATGCCCAAGGCGGAGTTGATGCGGAGTGCTCCGGCCACCAAATCAGTCTCGACGTCGCCGGCATTGGTGATGCCACCTTGGACTGCGGTTATGGCAACGTGGCCTGCGGTGCGAATACCAGTGAGAACAAGATTCATTCCGGCGTGGATGCGGAGATGACCGCTATCCGAACGAACCCGACTGTTTTCATTCATGGCGATGTCGCCTGTGGCAGCTTCCAAGTTAATGGAGGCGTTGCCTGAAACGACAACGTCGGCTTGGGCGGCGAGGGTCAGATGGCGCTGGGCGGTGAGGGTGACGTGGCCGCCGAGGCTTTGAATATCTGCGCGCACAATAACATCGGTGTTGGGACCTTCTGCGGTCAGGAGTATGTTGCCACCACCCACGGCGGACACGGCCAGATTGTCGGTCCCACCTGGTTCCAAAATGAGATGTCCTGCCAAGGTGCGCAACACTACGGCCCCCTGCCCTGACGTCTTAAGGTCACTGCCAGTGGCAGCGGGGGCTGGAGCGGCCAAGCCATTGGTGGCGACGCGGTTGACTGTGACTGAAACGGTGTCCACTGTAACGCCGGTGGCTTCAACGACCTGCAAACCACCAGCACCCGCATTCACAGCAAGGGTGGCAGCTTCGACGTGGAGTGCACCATTGAGCCCATTGGTATCGCGGCGCTGCCAGGCGAGCGTGACTGAGCCGTCCTGTCGAATGGTCGGCGGCGCCATGACGGCAGCGACTGTCGGGTCGGAAGTCAGGATACGATAGAACCGCATGCCTGTACTGGGCGGCGGGGTGTCGGTGAACTGGAACTGGCCCTCGGCGCTTGTGATGGTGGTCAGGTCGGTCCATGTAATGAGGTTGCTGGTCGTCTGGAGGCGGTAGGTGACAGGCGCTGGGGCGAGGAAGCCACCTACAGTCTGGCCCGCGGCCAAGCGGAGGGCGTTGGCGTAAACGGTGGCAACGCCCGCAGGCAAAACACCCGCTTCACGCAGGCTGTTCGCAGCGGAGATGCTGATGGCGCCCCACGCGGATTGTTGAGTGATAGTGTTGTTGGCGCGGTCCGCGGCGGTGCGTGCATCGAGACGTGAAACGAGGACTTCGCCTCCGCTCATGAGGCGGACATTGGCACCGTTGGTTTGTATCAAGGCGCCCTGGCCCATGATCAAGTCACCCGTCGCAGCCTCAAGGTCCACGGTGCCGGTGGTTGTGATAATTTGGATGGAGGGCGCCAGGCTAATGCCGCGGTTGGCGATTAAGGAGATGCTTCCCTGCTCGGCAACAATGGAGGATTGAATGTCGAGGTTGGAGGTGGTGCCATCTGCCCAGAGAAGGATGTTTCCACTGCCGCGGACGGTGACGGCTTGTCCATTGGGAGAAGGGGTTCCATCAAGGAGCGTGATAGTACCGGCCAAGGTGCGCAGGACAATGGAGCCCCCTGTGGAAGTGAGGTCGCTTTGAGGAGCCTCGGTTATCGTTTGCAACAGCGCGGCGGAGGTGACGGATTGGACGGTAACGGCCACAGAGGAAATCGTGATGGAATCGCGTTCCAGAATATTGATGCCAAGGTTGCCCGCTTGTGCGGTGAGTGCTGCAGCCTGGATTTCCAAGGCGTTGGGGGTGGCCGCTAAAAGTCCGACGCCGCTACCGGCTTTGAGGCGGATACTTGAAGAGACCAGATCGAAAGCCTGGTCGCCGGCATCAAGGATGGAGCCGTTTGAGGCGGTGACGGCGACATTCCCCTGAGTGGAGATGGCGGTCAGGATGGCATCGTTGGCGGCTGTAAGCCGAAGGTTGCCCGTTTGGGATGAGATGGAGCTCCGAGGATCCATGACGAGCGAGCCGGTCAGAGCCTGAACATTCAATGAGCCAGCCCCAGAGGTGGTCATGGAGGCGAAGGGCGCCATCCGGATGTCACGTCCTGCGGTTGCAGTGACATGCCCACCGGCACTGGTGACCGAGGCGTTGACGATAATGTCGGCACCACCGGCCTGGAGCAGGACGTGGCCGCCCGCTGTGACGGAGGCGCCGTCGGGCATATCGTCGCCATCGTTCAAGGTGATGGAGCCATTGGCGGTCACAAGGACAAGGCTGCCGGAGCCGGTGGTAACCAGGTCGCTAAGGACAGCTTCACCTACGGGTTGGGTGGTGGCATCGGTCTGGACAACGTGGACCAATGTGGAGGCATCGTTTACGACGATTGCATTGGTTTCAAACATATTGATGCCGCCAGTGCCAGCGGATGCCGCCACGGTGTTGACGGTGATTTCCAAGGCATTGGCAGTAGCGCCCAAGGTGCCGACACTGATGGCCGCCGAGATTCTCAGACCGGAGGCTACGACATCCACATAACGGTCGCCGGCGTCAAGAACCGAACCATTGGCGGAGGTGATGGAAACATTGCCGGTCGTCAAGATGCCGCCAACAAGGACGTTACCGGGAGCCATGAGTTTGATGTGACCGCTGCCGGTGGTGAACAAGGAGTCATCCGACATGGTCAGTGAACCGGTGGAGGTCTGGACGTTGATGGAGGCAGAGCCGGAGGTGCGCAGGTCGGCCCCTTGACTGAACACCACATCCCCGGAAGCCATGAGTGTCAAATGGCCGCCACTGCCGGCGACATCAGCATTGGCTCGAATGGAGCCCGCGGCTTGCAAGAGGACGTTCCCAAGTCCATGAGCGGCTACGGACAGTTGATCCACAAGGCCATCGTTAAGGGTTATGCCGCCTGCTTGAGTCACCACAACAATGCTACCATTGCCGGAAAGGGTGATTAAATCACTCTGACTGGCATCGGTGAGGGTGGTGATAGAGGCATCGTTTTGGACCAGTTGATAAGTAACGGTAACTGTTTCGATGACCAACGCATCGGTCTCAACCAAGTTGATGCCGCCAGCAGCAGCACGTGCGCTGACGGTGTTCACTTGAGTCTCAAGGGCGTTGGCATTGGAGCCCAGCACGCCAACACCGACACCTGCGGACAATCGCAATGCTGCTGCGGTCACATTTGTGTAGGTGTCGCCGCCGTCCAAAATGGAACCGGTAGAGGCAATAAGGGAGGCGTTGCCGGTGGTACGGATACCGCTCAAGGTGATGTCCATAGCAGCAGTCAAACGAATGGCACCCGAACCGGTTTCCATACGGGTATTGTCGTTCATCAGGATGCTCCCTGCGGTGGCCTCAACCACAATGTTCCCTGTTGAGCCGGTGAGGACATCGGAGGCGCCTGCCAAGGTAACATCCCGTCCCCCAATGATCGTGATGTGGCCGGTGCCGGAACGAACGTCAGCCATCAGGTCGACGTTGTAATTAAAGCCCCCAGCCTCCAAAAGGATGTTCCCGCTGCCGTGCGCCTGCACGCTGATGTCATTAGGAGTCAACCCATCGTTCAACGCCAGAGAGCCGGCCAGGGTCCGCAGGACAATCGAGCCGTTGTTGGCAGTGGTGACAACATCCGATTGGGAGGCGTCCTCCACCCGTTCCAAGGTGCCATCGGAAAGGACCAGTTGTACGGCAGCATAAGCATCATCCACATTCAATGTGTCGGTTTCTACAACATGAATGCTCCCACCCGCGCGGGCGCTGAAGTAGGTGACAGTGGTTTCCAGCGCGTCGGCGGGAGTTCCCAATGTGCCAATCCCACTGCCAGCCACCATCCGCAATGTATCAGCCGCAACGTCCATCAACGTATCGCCACCATCCAATATGGAACCGCCTGCAAGCAGGGAGACGTTGGTTTGAGTAAGGATGCCGCCGATGACAATGTTCTGTGTTGCGGCAAGGCGGATATGGCCTGTATTGGCGGTGATGCGTGCCGTATCGTTGAGGGTGATGCCGCCGCTCAGGGCCTCCACATAAACCGAACCGGCCCCGCCTGTTTGCAGGTTAACTGCAGCATTCATCTGAACAGACCTGCCGGCCACAACAGTGATATGGCCTGTGCCGCTGGTAACGTTTGCTTGTGCGGTGACATCCGACGCTGCCCCACCGGCACGGAGGGCAATGTTGCCGCTGCCGTCGGCGTTGACGGCTGTGTCGGCGAGGCCTGCGGTGCCGTCGGTCAAGGTCAGTGTCCCCGCAATGGTCCGGACCAAGATCGCCCCGTTGCCGCTGGTGGTTATCAGGTCGCTCTGGGTTGTGTCGGTTAAGGCTTGAACACCGCCATCGGCTTGAACCACTTGGACAGTGGCGGCGGTGTCGCCAATCACAAGCGCGTCGGTTTCCAACAGGTTGATACCCGCCCCGCCGCCACGGGCGCTGGCCACGGCAACGGTGGTCTTCAAGGGATTGGCTGTGGGGTTGATTTGCCCGACACCCACAGAAGCCACCAGCCGGAGTTGATTTGCCAGGACGTTCACAGTGGTCACTCCGGCATCGGTGATGGAACCACTGTTGGCGATGATGGAGACGTTGCCCGTTGTGCTCAGTGTTCCCAATACAACGCCGGAGGCGGCAGCAAGCCGAATAGCACCGGAAGCACCGGTGATGGTGGCATCACGCTCCATTTGGATATTTCCACCTGAAGCCTCCAAGGAAATTGTGCCAGTGCCGGAAGTGGTCACGGCAGAGTTTGCAGCCATTACAATCCCCTGCCCTGCGATCATGGTCAGGTGGCCAGTGCCGCTTTGTGCCAGTGCATCGTCCAAAAGGACGATTCGGCTGGAGGCACCGCCTGCGGCAAGCAATACGTTGCCGGCACCGTCGGCCCCTACGGTGGGAGCGGCGGGATTTGCTTGGCGTGCCGTCAAGGTCAAGGAACCTGCGGTAGTTCGCAGGATGACACGACCGTTTCCAGCAGTGGTCAGGGTGCCATGTTGGGAGGCTTCCGTTACCGAAAGAACTGTTGCATCGGCCTGAACCTTTTGAATGGTGGCGGAGGTTTGGGTGATGGTCAGATCGTCGGCTTCAAGCAAGAAGATGCCGCCGGCAGTGGCTCGGGCACTTGCCTGGGCAATCTGGGTGCGGAGAGGGGAGCTCGGTGTGCCGATGCCGTTACCGGCCACCAGGCGGAGCTGCCCGGCAACAACATTGTAAGGGGATGTGCCAATATCGGTGATGGAACCCGTGGTGGCCGTAATGGCAACGTTGCCGCTCGTGCTCAAGAGGCCCAAGGCAACATTTTGGGCCGCAAGAACACGGATGTCACCCGCACCAGCCGTGATGCCGGCGGTCGCGTTCATGCTGAGGCTGCCGGTTGCAGCTTCAAGGTTCAGTGTGCCGTTGCCTGCGGTGCTGATCCGGACTTGGGCTGCGATATTGATGGTCCGGCCAGCCAAGATGGTGACATGGCCGGTGTCAGACAAAACGGAAGCATTGGCTTGAACATCCCCGGCGTTTCCACCGGCTTGCAAGAGGATGGTTCCGGAACCTGCGGCACGGATGGATTGGTTATTGGTGACGTCACCTTCGTTAAGTGTGATGGAACCGGTCTCGGTAGCCAATCGGATGCTGCCATTGGCGGTGGTAATGACATCGGACATCGAAGCATCGGTCACGGACAGGACAGCGGCATTTTCGAGAACGCGGCTGACAGTCACTTCCACCGCGGCCACCCTCAGATTGTTCGCCTCGGTCAAGTTGACGCCTCCAGAGCCAGCGCGGGCGGTGAGTGTGGCGATGGTTGTTTCCAACGGGTCGTGGTTTACGCCCAGCGTTCCAATGCCACCGGCAGCAACAAGGCGCGCGCCATCGGCAAAGATGTTGTTGGGGAAGCTTGCGCTGCCATCCAAGATGGAGCCATTGGTTGCGATGACGGAAACGTTGTTCAAGGTGGTGAGGTTACCCAAGATAACATCGTTGTTGGCGAGGATGCGAATTGCGCCCAGGCCGTTGAAGAATTGTGAGTTCGCTGACATTGTAACCGAACCACCAGCTGCCTCGACATAGATGGTGCCATTGCCACCGGTGATGATGTCGGCCAAAGCGTTGAAAGTGACTGCACCGGTGGCCTGGACTGTCACATGGCCGTTCAAGGAGCGGACGTCGGAGTTGGCGGTTAGATTCGAAGTGGTGCCGCCCGCCGCGAGGAGGATGTTGCCGGTGCCGTGGGCATTGACGGCTTGCAGATTCGATGGAGTGCCTTCATTCAAGGTAATGCCTCCTGCAAGAGTTCTCAGGACAATGGCGCCGTTGCCGGAAGTAGTTTGCAAATCATTTTGACGGGTTTCGGCAAGGGCTGAGACTGTGGCATCAGCCGCCACCACTTGAACGGTGGCCGCGGTGTCGTCCACCATGATGGCATCGGACTCCAGGAGGTTAATACCACCAGAAGTTGCCCGGGCACTAACAATGGACACCGCCGTGCGCAACGGCGCGGCATTGGTTCCCAGTACACCGATGCCGACACCCGCAGCTAAGCGCAGTTGTTGAGACGCAATGTTGACCTGCGAGAAAGGTTGGGTAACGCCCGCGTCGGTGATTGACCCGTTGGTGGCGGTGATGGCCACGTTGGCCACCGGCGTGACCACCAATCCAAGAACGATGTTATTGGATGCAATCACTCGAATGTCACCACCGGCGGCAAAACGGCTGGTGGAGCTCATGGTTAAGTCGCCAGCGTCAGCGGCAGCGTTAAGGGTGCCATTCACGCCAGCCCAAACAGAAACGTTGGAGCCCAGGTTGATGGAGCGCGCGGACAGGGACACGTGGCCACCAACGGTGGTACTCGACGAGAGGACATCAGCGTTGATGTTCAGGGCTGAACCAGCGCCACCGGCACTGAGCAGGATGTTGCCAAGGGTGGAAACTGCCACGTTATCGGCCGGTGCCGTGCCATCCTGAAGAGTCAAGGAGCCGGCCACGGTACGGATGACAATGGGGCCGGCGTTGGTTGCCAGCACGTCGCTTTGCAAGGGATCGGTGATGGTGTTGAGGGTTCCGTTTTCCTGGACTTCAGTGATAGTAACACTTACGCCGCTGATGGACAGGGCATCGGCTTCGAGCAACGAGACGCCACCTGCTCCTGAACGGGCAGTCACTGTGGACACGTTGGTTTCCAAGGGGTTGGCATTGGTGCCCAAAGTGCCAATGGATACAGCAGCGACCATGCGCAGACTGTTGGCAGAGATGTCGGAGCGCGTGTCATCGGCGTCCAAGATGGAGCCGTTGAGGGCGATGATGGAGACGTTTCCGGTGGTGCTCAGGCCGCTGACGGTGGCATTGGTCTCGGCAAGAATGCGGATGTTGCCGTTGCCTGCATCGAGACGGTTGCGGCCGGCCATCTGCAAGTTTCGACCGGCTTGGAGATTAATTGGCCCCTGGGTGGTTGCCACCACATCCAAGGCAAAGATGATGTCCCGGCTTGCGCGCAGGGTCATGGCACCGGTCCCGCTTTGCACGCTGGCGTTAAGGAGGAGGTCTGCATCGGCCCCAGCGGCCGTTAGAAGGACATTGCCGGAGCCGTGGGCGCTGATGGCCACACCATCGGCAGGCGCCAAGCCATCATTCAAGGTGAGCGTTCCCGCAAGTGTTCTGACAACGATGGAGCCGTTGCCAGAGGTGGTGCGAAGATCGCTCTGGGCTGCATCGGTGAGACTGCTGATGGAGGCATTGTTTTGGACGAGTTGATAGGTTACCGAGACGGAGCCAATGACCAAGGCATCTGTTTCCACCAAATTGATGCCGCCGCCAGAGGCACGGGCGGTGACGGTGTTGACTTGAGTTTCAAGGGCATTGGCATTGGCGCCCAGCACGCCAACACCAACACCAGCGGACAACCGCAAGGCCGCCGCCGTCACGTCCGTATAGGTGTCCCCGCCGTCCAAGATGGAGCCGGTGGCGGCAATAAGGGAAACGTTTCCAGTGGTGGAGACTGCGCCCAGAATCAAGTCGTTGGCTGCGGTGAGGCGAATGGCACCCGAGGCGCTTTGGATGAAGGCGGTGTCGTGCATGGTCAGGCTGCCGGCAGAAGCTTCGACGACCACCGCCCCTGCAGCCGTGCGCACCTCGACGGCCTGTGCCAGAGTGACATGGCGTGCCGCCAAGAGGGTTAGATGGCCCTGGGTGGAATAGACGCCTGCGTTCAGGACGAGGTCTGAGCCAGCACCGCCGGCATTCAGGCGAACATTACCGAGGCCGTGGGCGCGGACCGCTGCAGAATCGGCAGGTGACGAGCCAGGATTGAGAGTCAGTGAGCCGGCCAGGGTGGAAAGGACAATGGAGCCATCGCCGGAGTAGGTGGTCAGGTCGCTTTGAACGGAATCAGTTATGGGTACGAGGTTGGCATTTGCAGTCACGCGACTGACTGTGACGGTTACGTCGTCAATCACGAGGGCATCGGCTTCCACCAAATTAATGCCACCGGCTTCGGCACGGGCGCTGAGGGTAGCCACGCGGGTCTCAAGGGCGTTGGCACTGAGGCCCAGAATGCCGATGCCATTACCGGCTGCCAATCGCAGGCGATTGGCAATGATTTCGACCTCGATGTCATCGCCATCTAAAATCGAACCGCCTGTAGCAAGAATGCTGACATCGCCGGTACCGGCATTAAGAGTGGTCAGAGTGACGTCGAGGGCCGCTTTGTAGCGGATGTTGCCGCCGGCGGTTTGGGCCACGGCGTTGCCAAACATGGTCAGGTTACCGCGTCTGGCTTCAACCTCAATAGTTCCGGCGCCTCCGGTGCGAAGGCTGCCTGCTGTTTCTTGGATGATGTTCTGGTTTGCCAGGATTGAAATGGAGCCTGTGGCCGATGTGACCGCAGCAAACAGATGAACGTCTTTATCGTCGGTGCTGCTGCTTTGGGCCTCGATGAGGACGTTGCCACTGCCGTGAGCGGAAACGCCGGTTCCATTGGCAGGATTGGAGCCGTCGCGAATGGTGATGGAGCCGTTGAGGGTTTGTAATATCACAGGGGCATTGCCGCCGGTGGTGACGAGGTCGCTTAAGGCGTTGTCTGTGATGCGGGCGGGGGCGGGTGTGGTGCCATTGGCTGTGACACGTTGTGTGATGATTGGGGCGACGGTGTCCACGGAGATGGCATCGTCTTCGAGCAGGAAGATGCCGCCCGCAGCGGCCCGTGCGGCAATGGTGTTAACGCTCAAATCGAGAGCATTGGTGGATTGCCCGATACCGGCGGCGCCCACCATTCGAAGTGCTGCGGCAAGGATGTCCTTGTGGAAATCGCCGTTGTCGAGGATGCGGCCAGTGGCAGCGGTGACGGAAACGGCACCGGTGTCGGCGCGGAGTCCGCCGATGCGAACATCGCCCGCGGCAAAGTAACGGATATTGCCTCCGCCGGAAGCGGTGAGGGCGCCGTTTTCCATGATGATGCTTCCGGTGCTGGCGTCCACGCTGACGGCGCCGCCGGTAGTGGTGATGGAACCGACGGCGGACTGACGGACATCGCGATTGGCAAAAATGGTGATGTGACCGGATTCAGATTCGACGAGGGCATTGACTAAAACGTCCATGACATCCAAGTCGGCGCTGAAAGCGGCAAGGCGAATGTTGCCGGCGCCTGCGGCGCCGACGGATTGGTTGATGGTCAGTTGACCGTTGGCAGCCGTGAGTACGATGGTGCCGCCGCCGGTGGTGCGTACTTCGGCTAAGGCTGCATCATTGATGCGAAGAGCCAAGGGGGTGGTGCCGTCGGTATCTACGCGGCTGACGGTCATCAAGCCCAAGGCGTCCACGGTAAGGGCATCGGCATCGGTAAGGAAGAATCCGCCGTTGCCCGCACGAGCGGCGAGGGTTGTGATTTCTGTGTCGAGCGGGTCGCCACCTGCGCCGGCGGCGATGCCGGCGATTAATCGCAAACGGGCGGCTTGGACATCGGGATTGGCATTGCCGCCATCTTGGATTGAACCGCCGGCCAGGATGCTGATGTCACCGTTACCATTGAGGAGTCCGCCAAGGAGGATATCAGTGGCGGCTTGATATCGAATGGTGGCGCCGGTGGTTTGTGCCACCGCCCCATCGGCCATGTGGATGGCGCCACTGAATGCTTGGACTTCGATGCTGGCGGCGCCCGTGAGCAAATCGCCAAGGGGTGACTGAACTACAGAAGCGTTGGCCAAGATGGTGATGCGGCCAGAGGTGGAGCGGACGGCAGCATTCAGGTTGACATTCTTATCGGTGGGCTCGGTTGAGCCGGCTTCCAAGCGTATGTTGCCCGTACCGTGGGCGCGGATGCCAGTGGCGTCTGCGGGGTTGTTGCCGTCATTAATGGTCAGGGTGCCATTAAGTGTACGCAAGACGATGGAACCATTTCCGCCGGCGGTGGTGATGTCGCTCATTGCTGAATCCACCAGGCGCAGTTGGGCGGGGAGGGTGGCGTCGGTGTCCACACGGTCCACGGTGACCGGGCCAACGTTGTCCACGGTGAGATTTGCGTTGTTGGTGATAAAGATGCCGGCAGAATTGGCCAAAGCAGCCAGGGTGTTGAGGGATGTTTCAAGGTGATTGGAACCCGTGGCAATTCCGGTACCGGCCACCAGGCGGCCCGATGCGGCGGTGATGTCGGTGCGGGAGTCGCCGGAATCTGTGATGGCGGCGTCACGTGCGGTGATGGAGACAGCGCCAGAACCGGCGTTGATTCCTGAGAGCACGATGTTTTGAGCGGCCCAAAGGCGGATGTTCTTGTTGATGGATTCGGTGCGTGCGCCATCGGTCATGGTTAATGAGCCGCCTTGTGCCATGACATCCACGGTGCCTGTGCTGGAAATGATGTGGCCACTGGCGGCTTGGTTTAAATGGCGCGTTGCGATGATGGAGACGCTGCCGGATACATTTGCAGATGCGTTCAGTTGGATGTCAGCGCCGGTGCCTTGGGCTTGGAGGAGGAGGTTGCCGGATGTGATTGTGATGCCGATGGCATCGGCGGGCTGGCTACCGTCGTTGATGGTGATGGAGCCGGAGATTGTGCGCAAGACTGCGCCGCCGACGGAAATGATGTCGCTGCGGGCGGCATCGGTTTGACGGAGAGCAAGGGGCGCGGTGCCGTCGGTATCCACGCGGTTGACGGTGATTGGTTGGACGGTGTCAACCGTCAAGTTTCCGCTATTCAGAATGAACAAGCCACCCGCGGCTGTTGAAGCGGTGAGTGTGGTGATAGAAGTCTCCAAGTGGTTGTTGGGCTGTCCGATACCGGCACCGGCGACAAGGCGGGCTTGGGCGGCGCTGATTTCGAGGTGGGTGTCACCGGCATCGGTGATGGCTCCAGTAGTCGCGATGAGGCTGATGGGAGCGTTTCCGGAATTCAAACCAGCCAAGGCGATATTCACCGCAGCGGCGTAACGAATGGCGCCACCGCTGGTGGTGGTGACGGCACCGTTGGTCATAGTGATGGAGCCTGTGAATGCCTGGGCATCCACAGTGCCGCCGGCGGTTGTCAGCATGGCGGTGGCTGTTTGGTTGATGTCGTGGGCTGCGAGCATGCTGATGTGGCCGGCTGTGGTGGATATTGCAGCGGCGAGGGAGAGGTCGTGGTTGCCGGTCAGGGCGCCGGCGCGAAGGAGAATATTGCCGGTACCGTGTGCGGTGATTGGTTGCTGAACGTTGACGGAGCCGGCTGCCACAAAGGCAATGGGGCCGTTGTTGGCAGCGGTGACCAATCCTGAAAGAGAAGCGGTGTCTTGGTCGGTGGTGGTGGAAGCGTCTGTCTGAACCCGTCGTGCGGGAACTTGTCCGACGGTATTGATGGTTACCGCATTGGTCTCGCTAAGGAAAATGCCGCCGGAAGCAGCGCGAGCAGCCACAACATCAGCAGCGATTTCCAAAGCGTTGGCAGTTGCGCCGATGGCAGTGCCGGCGACGAGGCGGATTTGGGCGGCGCTCAAATCGGCGAGGGAGTCGCCAGCGTCGGTGATGGAGCCGGAAACGGCCTGGACGCTGATGTTACCGGAGGCCGCGTTCAAGCTCCCGAGGAAGATGTTTTGAGCAGCTTTGTACCTGAGGTTGCCGCCTGCGGTGGTGGCAGTGGCGCTGGAGGTCCCGTTGTCGGCCATGGTGATGGAACCATTAAGCGCTTCGACAGAAATGGTGCCGCTACCTGCGACAGTCAAAGTGCCCGTTACGGACTGGGTCACGTTGCGATTGGCAACGATGGAGAGATGACCGGCGGCAGACGTAACTGGTGAGTTGAGGATGATATCTTTGTCGTTCACGACGCCGGATTGTGTGCGGAGCAGGATGTTGCCCTGGCCGGAGGCGTTAATGGCATTGTTAATGGTCAGGGTGCCATTTAGGGTCCAAACAATTATCGGGTAGTCCCCTCCGGCGGTTGTGATGCCTGTGAGAGCAGCAGGGACAACCGAGGGATGGAGGGTAGTGGTGGAATCGGGGCTAACGCGAGAGACCTGGATGCCGGATACCGTCCCGATAATGAGGTCGTCCGTGTCATTAAGGAAAATGCCTCCTCCAGCCTGCGCAGCCAAGGTGTTCACCGCCGATTCAAGGGCGTCTGCGGGCAGGCCGATGGCTGCGCCGGCGATGAGTCGCGCAGACGCGGCGGTAATTTCGATATTAGTGTCGCCGGCGTCCAAGATGGCACGGCCAGCGGTCAAAGAAATTGTGCCAGTACCTGCGGCCAGTCCGCCGATGGTCAAGTCATTGGAAGCGATGTAGCGAATGTGTCCGCCGCCTGTTTGGGACAAAGCACCATCGGCCATGGTGATGGAGCCGGAGGCAGCTTCGACGTCCAGAGTCCCGCCCAAAGCGGAGAGGTCGCCGGCGGCCTGTTGCGATACATCGCGGGCGGCCAACAAGGTGAGGTTGCCGGAGGGGGTTACGACGGGCGCCGAAAGGTTTATATCGGCAGTCGTGCCTGCGGCTTCCAAGAGGATGTTGCCTGTGCCGTGGGTGGTGACGGTTTGTTGGAGGGTCAGCGTGCCGTTGAGGGTCCGCAGGACGATGGGGCCGTTGCCGCCTGTGGTGGTGACGCCGGTCATGGCCGGGTCGGTGAGCAAGGTGGAAGTGCCGGCAGCGCGCACGCGATAGGAGTTGACAGGCCCCACGAGGGCAACGGTCAGTGCGTCTGTTTCGAGAATAAAGATTCCGCCATTGGCGGCACGGGCTGCCAGATTGTTGACTTGGAGTTCCAACGGATTGATGGATTGTCCAATGGCTGTGCCGGCAGAGAATCTGAGATTGGCGGCGCGGACTTCGACATGGGTATCGCCGTTATCGAGGATTGAGCCGGAGGTGGAGACGACAGAGACGTCCCCTGCCCCGGCATCCAGCCCTCCCAACAGAACGTTGGCTGCAGCGGCATAACGGATGGTGCCGCCGCTGGTTTGGGTCAAGGCGCCGTTGGACATTTCAATGCGGCCGGTTTCGGCCTCGACATCCACAGTGCCGGCGCCGCCGGTGACGATTGGGGCCGTTGCAGCTTGCAAGATGTGGCGGTTGGCGACCACGCTGACGCGGCCGGAAGTGGAGGAGACGGATGAATTAAGCAAGAGGTCCTTGTCTGCGTCACCGGTGGTTTGGGCCAAGAGGAGGAGGTTGCCGGAGCCATGGGAGCTGACCGGTTGGTTAACGGTAAGGGTGCCATTGACGGTTTGGACAACGAGGCGTCCGTTGGCTGCTGTGGTGGTCACGCCGGACAAGGTTGGGGCATGGGTCACAATCTGTTGTGTGGCGTCGGGTTGAACCGTGGTCACAGTGACGGCTGGCATTGTGCCAATGATGAGGCTGCTGTTGTTTGAGAGGAATAATCCGCCGCCTGCGGTGGCAGCAAGCAAGGGGACACCTGTATCCACCAAATTGGCACCGTTACCGATGCCTGTGCCCGCTTGCAGACGGAGGTTGGCGGCCACGAATTCGAGGGACGAATCACCATTATCCAAAATGGCCCCACCGGCCACGACGCTGATGGTGTTCAGGAGAGTTAACATGCCGCCCACGAGGACATCGTTGGTTGCAGAGGCAGCAATGTTGCCCATGGCCGAAATCATGGTGCCATCGTCCATGGTGATGGAGCCAGCTTGGGCCTGAAGCAGCACATCGCCATTAGGTGTAAGGATGTCTCCATCCACGGACAGGAGGAGGTTGCCTGCTGCGGTGAGCGTGACATGGGCCACATTGGAACGGACGAGGGCGTTGACGGTTAAATCCTGAGCAGTTCCCTGGGTTTGAAGCAAGACATTACCGGCCGCGATAACACCGTTGGCATCGGTGCCAGCGTTAATGGTCAAGGCACCGTTTTGGGTGATGAGGATGACAGGTCCCATAGGAGCGAGGACATCGCTAAGGGCCGGGTCGGTTTGCAACAAGCCTGCTGGTGTGGTGCCGTCGGTGGCGACACGGTTCACCGTGATTGGGCCGACTTGGTCCACAGTGAGAGCGCCGGTATTAGTGATGAACACGCCATTGTTGAGGGAGGTGGCGGCAAGTGTGGCTACAGCAAGTTCGAGGTGATTATTGCCTGCGCCAAGACTGGCGAGGGCACTGAGGCGGGTCTGTGTAGCGGTGATTTCAGGGTGGTTGTCGCCGGCATCCACAATGGCACCGGCGGCGGAAAGAACGGATACATGGGCCGTGCCGGCATTGAGGGCGCTCAGGGCAATCTGGCCGGAAGCTTGGTAACGGATATTGGCGCTGCTTGTGGTAGTAGTGACACCATTTTGCATGGTGATTGCGCCACCTGCTTGGAGGTCCACGGTCCCTCCTCCCGTAAAGATGTTACCGCCGCTATTCTGATTGATGTTTAGTCCGGCCAACAAAGACTGGTGACCGGTTTCTGTGGTGATGGCGGCGTTGAGTGAAATGTTTTGGTTGGCAGCTTGGGCTGCGAAGAGGAGGTTGCCACCTGCGCCCAAGGTCACCGGTTGATTGACGGTGATGGAGCCTAAAATTGAGGTCAGGACAAGGTGCCCTCCGGCCTGGGTTGTCAAACCGTTGAGGGTGGCGTCTGTGTGGGTGGCAGCGGAGAGGTTGGAGTTGACAATCTGTACGGTTACGGAGACGGATCCGACAGTCAAATCATCGGACTCTTTGATGAAGAATCCGGTGGAAGCAGTACCGGCCATGGTGCCGGTTGAAATTTCGAGCGCATCAGTGGGAGTGCCGACGGTGGAGCCGGTGGTCAAGCGAAGTTGCGAGGAGATAAGGTTTAGGGCATCGGCATTGGCATCGGTCAGGGGACCGTTGGTAGAAATGAGGCTGATGCGTCCGGAGCCGGCGTTGAGGACATTGAGCAAGATGGGGCCAATGGACGCATAACGGATATTGCCGTTATTGCTAGTGGTGGCTGCGGTGGAGGACATGGTGATGCCGGCCGTAACCGATTCCAGGGACACGCTGCCGCCGGCAGTTTGGATGTTGCTTTGTTGATGAATGGCGGCGGCGGCTTGCAAGGCGATGTTCCCTGCTTCACCGGCGGTGATGCCCGGTCCCACGGCCAGGGTCAAGTCGCCGATTGCAGTCACTATATATATGGAGCCGCTGGCGGTTGAAGCGGCCGAGACGGTCAAAGAGTCCGCCTCGCCGATTGAAATATCGCCGTTGGCTCTGGCATGGGCTGACAAGGAAGTGACATTTGTATTAAGTTGAATGGGGCCGGTGGCAAAGGCGGAGAGAATGCCGGTGGCAACGACGCCAGTGACGGGAGTGGTGATGCCGCCCGCCCAAGCTGAAAGCGAAATGGATTGAGGTGCTGTGACGTTGTTGTTGATGCGAATGGAGGCACTGTGGAATTGAGCGGGATTTACGAGGTCGGTGCGGCCCAGTTCCAGGAGTCCGGTGGTGCCTGTATCGGTTGCAGCGGGGGCTGCGGTGAAGGGAATGTTGGCGGCGTTTATGGCGGCGATGATATCGGCGCGAGTATGAGCGTTGCCGTTGGGGCCATCCACCAGCCTGGCGGTGATGGTGAGCACTTTGGGACCACTTGAGTAAATGACGGTTACGTCCGGGACGTCACGGTTTAACAAGGCAATGGTGGTGGAGTTATTGTTTGCGCCGGCAGTCCGTGCGGTGAGTAAAAGGTCGTTGTCTTCACCCGGGACGAGTAGAACACCAGTGGTTTGAAGGGCGTCTGCTCCCTGAGTTGTTTTGGCGGAAATAACGGTTTCAAACAGGCCGAGGCCTGAGGTGAAGTCGGAGCCTGCGGAGGCGGTGAAGGGTCGGTCGCCGACGCCAAATTCCGTGTTGGTGTTCTCCAGCTTGGTGTGCAAATTGACGGCGTCAAGGACGGCGGAGGCAGTAGTGCTGAACAGGCGGACATTGATGGCCAAGAGGCGTTGAGCGGGATAGTAGCGGGCTTCGGCGGTCCCCAACGGCATGGTGGCATCGTCAAAGATGCGGACGACGATGTCATTCATGGCAGCGCCGGGGGTGTTGGCGGTGAAGAGGAGGTCGTTGTCCAATCCGGGAGAGCGTATTTCGACACGGGCAGCGGACAAGTCGGAGCCGCCTGCGGTAACGGTGGTCATGGCCCAACGTTGGAGGGCGGCTGGGGAATCTGGAGCGCCTTCCCAACCGATGATAACGGCCGAGAATTTATCACTGATGGCGTTGAGGTCATTCACCGAAAGGTCGAGGACGCCGACGTTGGCACCTGCAGCAGTCCCGACTTTGACAGGAATGACGGCCTGGGTGGGGCGCAGGATAATCAGGCTGGTGTCCACCCCCCCACTGGTCACGGTGGCAGCGCCGCCATTGAAGTCAATTTCATCGGCGGAAAGGACGAAGTCATGGTTGGCGGCGACGGAGGCGCGGTCATTAAAGATAAGAGAAGAGGTTGTGAGGTCGAAGGAACGGGCAGCGACTTGACGGTCGAAGGTGGTGGTGCCCATGCCGTTGAATTGGCGGAAGTCACCGGCGACAGAGACAGGGTTGAGGAAACGGACGTTGCGGGCGGTGGTGATGGTGAGGGGGCCATCGGTGGTCAAGTTGCCGTTGACGGTAATGTCCCCTGTGCCTGTTAGGGGGCGGGCGGAAAAGACGATTGATTGAGAGCCGCCAACGGTGGTAAGGGCGCCGTGGAAGGTCACCTCGGCGTCAGTGGAGATATTGACCGAGCCAGCGATTACATTACCAACAGCTCCTCCCTCGATTTGGGGGATGCCCAGGCTGATGTTGCCGGAGGTGTTTTGGATGACAAATTGGCCGGTGATTTGGATGTTGCCGTTGACGACGACGCGACCTGCAGAAACGATGGTCAGGTTTTGAAGTGGAGTGGAGTTGCCGATGTCACCGCGAATGATGATGTCACCCGTGCCGCCAATGATGGTGAGCGATTCCAAGAAACCGTTGGGGTCGGCTGTTCCATTAATATTGCCTTCGATGAAGATATTTCCGCCAAGGGGACCTGTGCTGATGATAACGCTCTTGCCTGCGGCGATGACAACATTCCCTTCAAACAGTTTGTTATCGCCGTTTGTGTAAACATCGGCTGCCAGAACGATGTCTGTTAATGAATGTGCCGGAGCATCACCCGTTAAAGATGGTAATGGCGGACCCCGAATATCAGTGGGAATCAAGGCGGCAGGCAGAATCGGCTGCGAGTCACCGGTTGAGAATATCGGGTCTTCAGAGGGAATCTGGATGGCAGGCGTCGCCTGTTCCAACGGCAAGGTTTCGGCAGCGAGTGGGTTTGAAGGATTCTGCTCAGAAGTAATGTCGTCGGATTCATCAACACCAGCGGTTACCTGGTTTGCAACCACGATGCTTTGAGTCTCTATACCGTCGAATAGACTTTCATTTGCTGCAGCGGGAACGGTATCGGAAAAAGAATCAGAAACTACCACGTCTGTGGAGAGTGTGAGGTCCGAGACGGGTTCCAACGCGGTCATCGGTTCTGCTGAGAGCAAGACACGAGCCTCGAGCATTTCCAAGCGGTAGTCGCTTGAAAAACGCACAGGGGGTTGCCCCTCAGAGACCGGCTTATGACCGTAGGCGTTCAAAATGACAACCGGCTAAATGACTGATGTGATTGGGCGCCGACCAACTGCGTGTGACTAACGAGATGGGCACAGTTTAACGCTGATTTTGGTTTGCGCAAGTTAATCATGTAAAAAGGTAAAATTATTTTATTGGGTGGATCCGATTAATCTCAGTTGGGCGTCGGCAATCGTGCTGAGCGTACCGACCACAAAGATGCCGCCGCCGAGCCTTGGCGCACGGAAGGTGACCGAGTCACGGTAGGCGTAGCTGCCGATTTCGATGACGTGGCGGCCATCGGCACGACCGATGGTGATGCCGTCATAGCCACCGGGAACGCTGTCCTCGAAGCCATCAATGATGAATTCAAGCATGGCATTGGTCAGGAAGAAGGAGCCCGTGGCGCCGAGGCCGACACCGATAGATTGGTATGGGTTGAGTGGTTGCAAGACGAGGGTGCCGCGCTGCAAGTCGCTGCCGCCCGTCAAGCCGCCGTACCAACTGCGGATTGGGGCGAGGATGGACAAAAGATCGCTGGTCAATACGATATCACCGCCCCACGCTTCGATGCCGGTGACGGTGGGCGCATCGGAGGCGATGGTCAATATACCGGCGAGGTTCATGATGTGAACGTCTCCGCCACGGGTTTCGATGCCGCTGTGTGATTCCACGAGGCCCGGGATTTGGACGTTGCCGACGGTGAGGCCGTCGAGTTCGAGGATGTAAACGCCGGCAGCGTTGCTGTCGTTGCCGCGGGTAATGATTTCGAGTTGTCCGACTTGAGTGAACAAAGGTTGGTTAAGGAGACCAACGCCTCCGTCGTGTTCGATGCGAAGTGCAGCAGCCTGGAGGAGGATGGGGCGGTTTTCACCCTGGAGGGAGGCAACCGGTTGCTCCATGGTCAAGGGGTTCACCACGGCGATGGAGATGAAGCCTGCGCGGATGGTGGCTTCGAGCAGGATGGTGTCGGCGGTCAGCAAGACGCCGTTGGTGACCTGGAGTTCGCCGGCAATGCGGATGAGGCCTCCCTCGGCTTGGAGATCGAGTTGGTTGAAGCCGTTGTAATAGACGGGGGCATCGAGTCCCCAAACCACCTTGTTGTTGTACACCGTGAGGCTGTCCTGGAGGGCGTTGACTTTGAGGGATTGGACTCCGGGTGCGTTAGGATTGGCCAAGATGCGTTCCAAGCGGTTGCCTTCGTGGCGGACGAAGTTGGGTCCGGAGGTGGTACCGACACCCAATTCAACGGTTGCGGTGGCGGTGAGGAGGCGCAGGTCAAGGGTATCGTCGCCTTCATTGAAGTATTCGATGATTTCATCCTGGCCCCAGCCGTCAGCAAAGATGTAGGAGTCATTGCCCAAGCCACCGGCGAGAAGGTCGTTGCCAGCGGCGCTGATGAGCAGGTCGTCCCCTGCCCCGCCGTAGAGGGTGTTAGCTCCCCTGCCGCCGCGGAGTTGGTCATTACCCTCTCCGCCGTAGGCCAGAACGGGCACATCCACAGAATCCTCGACTTCCAGGATGTCGTTGCCGTAGCCGCCATCGAAGTAAATGCCGGTGATGCCGGAGTAGGATTCGGTGGCGAGCAGGACACCATTTCTGTAGAAGGAGACGATGAAGTTGGAGCCGGCTTTGGCCACACGGAAGTGTTCATTAATGTCCACGCCACCGGCGATATCGAAGCGGCGTGAAGCGTAAGCGCCGGCGCTTAGTATGAGCGTGCCGGCAGGCAGCGTATTGCCCTGGCCGTCTTGCGAGACAATTTCAGTTGGGGCGCCGAGGACTTCGCCGAGGCGTGTCTCCACAACAGCAGGTAAGACTCCATTGAGGCTGAGGAATTGGAGGTTGTTCAAGGCGGCGATCCACTTGAGGTATTGATTGTCCACGAAGGTGACATTGTCGAAGCTGACGCCGCGGAGTGAAGGAGCAATCAAGTTGTCGGCCAGCGTTTGAATGTTCAGCGGCAAATGGTTGTAGTCGAGGGTCAGATAGCGGAGCTTGGTCAAGCCAACGGCTGCGCCGGTGGCGGAATCGGTGCCTGGGGTGAATTCGGCAAGAGATGTGAGACGGTTGCCATTCAGATTGAGGATTTCGAGGTTCACGAGGAAACGCAGGCCGTTGAGGTCGGAAATGTTGAGGAAGGCGGCCTGCAGAATGGTGACCTGGTAGAGATTGGAGGCCAGGAATGAGCCATGGGCAAGCGGGCTGCCATTCCAAGCCACGGTGACAGGGAAGCCCAGAGCGCGGGCAATGGCGGCGCGGAGGCTGGCATCAGCGATATAAACTTCAAAGTCGGAAGGACGCGGTTGATTGATGGCATAGTCGGCGGTCAGCGGGGCCTTGATGGATTCACCGGCGGCCAAATCACGAACTTCCCAAGGCTCGGCGATGAAGAAGTCGAGCCCGCTGTTGCCGAGGAGGATGTCGGCGTCCGCGCCACCAATGATAATGTCATCGCCGTCACCGCCGCGGATGGTATCGCGGTCGGAAGCAGGGCGCGCTTCTCCGGCGAATGGAGCCCAAGCTTCGATGGCAAAGAATTGATTGGCATTGAGGGTGTTGGTGCGGAGCAACTGTTCGTTGCCGCCGACTGCTCCCCGGAAGAACAGGATGCCGTTGGCCCCTTGGAGGTCGCCGATGGAAGTAGAGGTGAAGACGGTTTCAACGCCCTTACCCATGCCTTCGACGCGGAGGAGCTGGTCTTGGGTGCCGTCGAGCCGGAAATAGAGGGTGTTTTCGACGACGGCCAACACAGCAATGGAGACATTGGTGGGTGCGGTATAAATCAATTCGCCTACGTAACGTTCGGTGTTGTCGTAGATGCGCCAGAGCTGGCGGTCGCTGACGAGGTAGAGGACGCCATCCACGCGAGCTGCGCGTTCGGTGGTGCGTGAGCCGATGGTCACATAGTTGGCGGCCTCGGAGGCGGCCATGAGGCTGACGCCGTTGGCGAAACTGCGCAGGAAGGTCGTGGTTTGTGAGCCGTCGGGGTTCTCGAAACTGACCCAGAGGTCGGCGCCATCTGCAAGGTTGGCCGGTGTGCGATCGAGCAGCAGGTACAGACGATCATTGACGGCCTGGGTTTGGAGGATGGGACCGGGCAGATTGTGGAGGAATTGGAATTGGATGTCACCCGTAAGGCTTGTCTTGGTCCGCCACAAAGCGGGCGCCATCGAGTCGTTGTTGGAGATGAAGTAGAGGCTGTCGCCGACGGAGGTCATGTGAATGACGGCGCCTGGGACTGCGGAGGCGGCTTGAACGGCTGTAGTTCCAACCAAGCGCCACACTTCAAAGCCGCCGGGGACGGTGACAGTAAAGAGGAAGTTGCTGTGGGTGACCACCAGGGCATTGGATTGGGCGCCGACGGACAGACTGATTTGACCAACGTCGAAAGTCGGCGGCGCCAGATAAACAACGCCGGAGAGGTCATTGGTGGTTTCCACAGTGGAATCAGCGGATGCGGTAATGCCGACAGCGATCAGGAGTGCGCGGATGTTGGCAGCAGTGGTGACGCCAGTTTGGATGTCCACGATGACGGAGCCTGAGCGCTGGCCGTTGGGGGCAGTAGTGATGTTGTTGGTGAGCAGCGCCATGCCGTTCTTGACCTTGCCGGTATCCACGATGCGTATCTGGACGCCTGCGAATTGACTGCCTGCCAGGCGATCGCCTGCAAGGACGAGGTCATTGTTCGTGCCGGGCAGAGCGAGGCGGGCGGTAGCACTAACGCCGGTGATGCCGCCTGTGGCCGTCAGATTACTTGATGGAGCGACGATGGTGGCGATATTAACCGCGCCTGCGAGTAAATTGTTTGTTTCAAGGGTTGTATCGGCGCGAGCATTCCAATCATCCAAAGCATCCACAGCCGCTACGATGGCGGAGGCGGAGGTTTGGCCGCTGTTGAGGGTAATCGTGAGCGTCTGTCCGTCATAGTCCACGCGGACGGTGTTGGCGGCAAGGTTGGGGTCGTGGACGAATACGAGTTGTTTGCCGTTCCATGCTGGACCGTCTTGAGCGGCGCTGATGATAAAGTCGTTGTTGGCCCCATCGGGCCGAACGATGAAGGAAGCGAATGCTGCCGTAACGCCGCCTGAGAGGCTGGCTTCGGTCAGACCGGCGGTTGGGAATGTGCTGTCAAGATTGGCAATGGCTTGGAATCCGGCCAAACCGTTGATGGCGTCAGCGATGGCCTGAGTGGTTGTATTGGCCGGGTCCACACTGATGGTGAGGATGTTGTTGGAGAAGCTCACAATGGGCGGGTTGGAGCCGGTAACGCGGCCGTCATTAATGATGCGAATCTGGAATGGCGGTTCAATGGCAAGGGCGTTGGCGGGTCCTGGCAAGTTGGACACCGGGATGGTTCCAGCCGCCGAGCCATCGGTGCGCCAGAGCTGCCATTGAGACGCACTTTGAACGGTGAAATAAACAAGGTCATTGGTAACGCCCAGCAGGTGTGAGTTGGCGGTGTTGGCAGGCAGAACGGCAACCAATTGCCCCTGCTGTGCGGCAGTTGTGGTGCCAATATTCCAAGCGGCGCGCCAGACTTCCACGCGGCCAGTGCCGGTGTTGTTCACGGAGTAATAGAGATAGCCGCCGGCGATGATGGCCGACTCGGCGGGACGACTGCCTGGCAAGAGCTCGGCGAGGGTGGGCGTGTAAACGGCGGTGCCCTCGGAGTAACGCAAAGCGCCGTTTTCGGTGAAGTATAAGCGGGCGCCTGCAGGGGTGAGGTTTTGGATATTTGCAAGGCCCGTGGCCACTTGAACCAACGAAGGCGTGGTGTTCGTAGCCCACAGTTCTGTGCCGTTGACCGTGAAGAACAAGCGGCCGCCTACGGCCGTCAACTGTGTTGGTGAATTACTCAAAGCAGGGCCGGGTATCTGGTGCGCAATGCCATCCACAACGCGCCAGATTTCGTGGTTTGCGCCGTCCTGCCGCGCAAAGAACAAGATGCCATTTACATTGGTGAGTTGACTCAGGGTGCCGGTCAAAGATGCGCCGCCGGATGTCAGGACTTCCAAAGCGATGGTCCCGCTTGTGTACCAGAGTTTGCCAGCGGTGATGAAATACAAGGTCTGGTTGACCTGGGTCAGTTGGGACGGGGCTGGCACGAAGTTGCCGGAGTTGTCGGTGACCGAACCGGTTTCTTCGCCGCCTGTGCCGGCAAATGGATCATAAACGCGCAGGAAGTAGGTGCCGGAGTCCAAATTGCGGAGGTCAATGATGCTGAGGCCTTGGGCGACACGGCGTCCTTCAGCGGTAAAGAGGTCGGCGACGATACCGTTTTGGCGTGCGATGGTGGCGGTCATCATGCTGCCCGTGCCGTCGTTGAGAGCGGCGTGGATGACAAGCGGTTCGGCGGTCAAGGCTTCGATGCGGATGGCCATGCGGGTCCAACCTTGTTGGAGGAATTGACGGAGGACGCTGGTCAAATCCACTTCGGTGGCACCGGTCATGGAGGAGTAGGTGTAGAATATTGATGCATTTCCATCGGCCGGGGTGACCGAGCCATCACTTTCACCGCGGAGCACATGAATGGCATAGGAGGCGAGTCTGGCCCCGCCGACATCGGCCAGCAGTCGGGTATTGCGTTGTTGAACCGTGGGAGCGGGGTCAGTGCGGTAGATGTCACCGTTCGGACCGTTGACGAAGAACAAGCGCTCGGCGACGGTGGCCAGTGAACGGGCATTGTCATAACCGGCCAACATTTCACTGCCGCCCGGATAGGCTACGTAAAGTTGTTGATTCACGGTGTAGAACAATCCATCGCGTCCTGGAGTAAGGTTGGCAAAGGCGGAGGATTGCTGTGTCAATTGAACAATCTGCAACCCGGAAGCTGGCAGGCTGCTGTTGAAATAATAGAGCAGATGTGGCAGCGGCAGGCTGGCATTTTGGACGGTGAAATACATCTGCCCGCCGACATCAAAGATTTGGCCCAAGGTGGTGGAGCCGCCGGAAAGCAAATCGGTGGAGTTGATATAGTTGGTGTTGACTAAGGTTCCATCGGTGCTCCAGAGCAAGAAACCGGTGGCCAGGTTGGTGGCAAAGAAGACACGGGCCCCAACTTTTGTCAGGCCGTAAGGTGCAGCAACAGATGGATTGGAGGCTTTGGTTCGCAAGTCGGACAGTGTCGCCACCTGGCTGGCGTTGGTGCCGTCGGCTTTCATCAAGTTGGTTCCCAGCGTGAAAATCAGCCCTTCGTTTAGCGCAGCCAGCAGGCCCGGGTTGCGGACGACTTCCTGAGTGGTCAAGGGGGTGTTCAAGGCCGCGGCGTTGTAAACACTGCGGGCACTTTCCGCACCTGTGGGAGTGGCGGTGAAGTATATGGCGGAACCCACCAAGGTGGTCTCCAGCGGGTCGGAGGAGCCGCTGGTATTGACTTGCAGGCGGTTGAATGTGACGCCGTCGTTGCTGCGATACAATTCCTGACCGTTGACACTGTCATTGGCGGAGAGATAGAGCTGACCACCTAGGACACGGAAGCCGGAGACGTTGGTGAGACGGTTGGCCCCGCCATTGACGGTGATGGCGGAGGCGGTGTCGAAGGTATTCAGAGCGTAAAGGTATTGTTGGCCGGAGACGCCTGCAGTGAAGAAGAGGCGGTTGTTGAAGACGCCCAAGACGGTGATGACGAAGTTGGTGGGATCGAGGGCACCGGCGGCAACGGCGTCAAAGACGGGCGAGGAAGAAACCGAAGCGCCGGTGTGATAATAGAGCTGTTCGCCGGCAGAGCTGCTCCAGGCGACGAAGTAGTAACGTCCGTTGAATTTGTCGCCGGAGACATGGTGCGTGGCATCCAAGACAGTGGTCAGGGCATCGGCGGCGTTGATGGTGCCGCTGCCGGCGGTGGGACTGGAGGCGGTGAAGCTTGCGGTATTAATGGCGGCGATGATGTCTTCAACAGCCGTGCTGTCGTCGGTACGAACATGAATGTTAAGGATGTAATTACCCGCACCACCACTGGTATCGAGGCTGGCGGTGGCGGTGCCTGAGGTCAAATCCTTAATCAGAACAACATCGGTGTTGTTGTAAGCTGTCCCGTTGGTGGCGGCGGTGATGCGAATAGTTTCGGTGCCGACAGTGAAAGTGCCGGTGGCAGGGTTGGTGACGGTGCCGCCTGATGTTACGTTGCTCTGGGTGCCGGCGGTTACGGTGACGGGGGTGCCAGCAGTCCAATCGGAGAGGGTTCTCAATTTGGCGATGATATCCGTGACAGGTGTCACGCCGGGGCGAATTTGGATGGATAAAACTTTATTGGCGTCATTATAAGAGACGATGGGAGTGGTGGCGGCCGGGTCTGACAAACGGTCAAATTTCACCACGACATTGTTGTAACTGGCTCCGGCGTTGAGGGCGACAATTCTGATATCATTTGAAGAACCGGGCGGTGTAATCATGACGCTTGCGAAAGCGGCGTTGACGCCGCCACTGCTTGTGGCGGGAATACCGAATTGGTGAATCACGCCGCTACCCGTGTTGGCACCGTTGTCGGTGGCGGTGAGATTCGCATCAAAGGCCGATAACCCATCAATGAAATTCTTAAGCTGCAAGGCGGTGGTAACGCCGCTGCGGATGTTGATCTTGAGTTCGGTGCTGGAGATGTCGTTCAAGGTGGGAGTACCACTAGGCAAGGAGGCATTATGGATGAGGCGGACGGCTACGAGTCCGCTGTTGGTCTTCACGATAATGTCGTTTTGATCACCCGCAAAGGACAGCGTTTGGGCGGAGTAACCTGTGGTGCCGGTGTTGGCGTAAGCCGCCTGAGCGTTGGTACCGGAGGTGGACTCGACGACAAAATTGTTACTACTGTGAGTAACGGCCTGGACGGCATTTTTTACGGTTGTGGCAAGAGCCGTGGCTCCGCGGATGTTGATTTGCAGGGCATCAGGTGTGCCGAGGGTGGTGTAACTGGCAGAAGCGGTGCCACTGGCAAGAGAGCCATTATCGAAGAGGTACACCACATCACCGTTGTATGCCGGGCCGGTATTCGGGGCACGGATGACCATGCTCCAGCCACCGAGGACACTGCTCAAAGTGGCGCGGGCATAACCATCGGTTCCGCCCGACAAGGTGGTTGTGTCACCGTTATCAGAATTGCCGATGTTTGTGGAGTTGCCAGAGATGGAGTAAGCAGCCACAAAGTCTGCGAGTTTGTTGGTTGGATTGTGGTTGGCTGCTGTGTTGACAAAGGTGGCAATGTCCGCGGCTGTCACACCTGCTCCATTTTTGACGAAGATATCAAGGAGGCCCTGATTACTGTTATAGGTTGCGTCGTAGTTGACGGCGATGTTGTCCGTGTAGGAATTGCTGACATTGAATCGTATGGTCAAGGTGTCGGGGAGATTGGCAGAGCGTGTGACGGTAACGCCATTGAGGGTGGCGCTGGCTTGGGCAGGGGTGGCGCCGCCGGCAAATGTGGCGATGGGCACTTCCAAGACGTCAGAATTATTTCCAGAGGCGAGAGAGGCATTAAAGCGGGCGTTGAGATTGATTTGGGAGATGACAGTGGCAGCGGTGGTTGTGCCGGAGTTAATGTTGATATGTAACGCACCCGAACTGTATGTAACCGTTGCGTTGTTGTCAGTGATGGTGCCGTTATCGAAGATGTAAATATGGGTGTTGTTTAGGGCCACGCCGTTGTAAGTGGCGGTGGCTGTAAGGGAGAAGGTAACGGAGCCGCCTCCGGATTTACCGACTGTGAAAGAGGCTGTTGCGGGTGTTGCGCTGGGGTGGTTGTTGGCGGTGGTAGGCAGGAAAGTGATGGTGTCGCTGTCATTGGCCCCGGAGACGGTGAGGAGGAAGTTGGTGTTGTTTTGGACCCATGTCTTCAAAGTTCCGTAGGTGGTGACACCGTTGGCAATGTTCATGATGATGTTTGTACCGGAGCCAAGGGAAGCAACAGCGTTGGTGGATAGAGTGCCGTTGTCGAGGAGAGTAAAGGTATAGCCGTTATCGGCCGTGCCGACTGTCTTGGCGGTAAAGGTCAGTGTCACGGGGCCAGCGGGAATTGAGGTTTGCAAATTGATGGTGGCGGTGGCTTTTACGCCATCATTGCCGCTGCTGGTGGTTGCATTGGCCAAGTTGACGGTCCCGGTGCCAGGGCTGCCGCCGCCGTCGTTGACCACCGCCGCATCCCAGATGGAGGAGGTCTCGGAGTCGGAATTGATCCAGGCGACGATGGTGGAAGCGGTAGTGACACCCGGCTCGATGTTAATGGTGATAACGCCGCCCGAATAAGTGACTTTGTTGGGATTGGAAGCAGTGGGATTGTTGACAAGCACCACGCGAACGCCAGCGAGGCTGGTATCGGCAGTCTTGGCTGTAATGCGGAAGTCGTTGTTGTTTCCGGGGACGGCGATGGTGACGCTGGGACGGGCGCCGCCGACCAATTGCTGCACACCGTTGGCGGAGGTCCAGATGTAGCGGATCTTCTGGCCGGAGGTGCTTGCGGAGAAGATTAACATGGCGCCGTCGGAGGTGGACACCATGTCCTCTGGATTATCTCCATAAGAACCGCTGACGGCGGTATTGCCGGTACTCAGGCGGTAGAGCTTCTGGCTGCCGACGGATCCACCGGCAAAGAACAAATCGGTGCCGACCACGGTAAGGTGTTGTGGATTGGCCAAGGAGTTGAGGCCGCCGGAGGTGACCTTGGCAGGAGTCCCAGGAGTACCACCGGCGCTGAGTTGCCAGAGGCGCACACCGCTGCCGTCATCGGCTGTGAAGTAAAGGGTGGTGTTGAGAACTGTAAGTTCTGCGGGGTTGGAGGAATTATTGCCACTTCGAATATCAGACACCAAGCGAGCCACAGGAGTGCCGGCGCTTTCATCGAGCCAATATAATTCGTAACCTTTGTTTCCTGCGGCTACGACGAAGGCCTTGGAGTCGAAAGCGACGAACTCTCTGAAGGAGTTGACGAGTCCACCACCGCTGTCGTTTTCAAAGTTGACGGCGGCAATGGAGGCTCCGCCGGCAGTGACGCGGAACAAGCCGAGGGAGGATTCATTTGCAGCGCGGGCTGCAATGTAAAGACGACCACCGGCTTGAACAAATTGATAACGGTCTGCGCCTGCCAGAGCGCCGACAACGTTGGAGGATGAGCCATCTACGCGGAACAAGAGTGTCTGGCCGACGCTTTCACCGACGTAGTAAAGTTTGTTTTCGAAACTGACCAATCCGCGCGGTGCGGAGGCGGTATCGTTGCCGGGCTGGCGCACGACGCTGACGGAGATGTCCTGGGCCAGATAGAGGGCGGTGCCGGAGTCACCAAAGTCTGCGACAAAGTAGAGGTTTTGTCCGCCGGCCACTGTGAGTTGAGCAGGGTTCTTAATGAGGCTGCCGGCGGAGTCGCGCAGTTGAGTGAGTGAACCGTTGCGAGCCATCCAGAGGGAATCATCCCCTGCGGTCTGGTTTTCGATAAAGTACAGGGACTCCCCTGCTCCGGTGAGCGAGGTAGCAGTACCGGTGGGCAAGGTGCCGACGAGGCGTGTGCCGAGGCGGTCAGCCTGATAAATGGCGTTGCCGTTGAGGACGAAGTAAATCTGGTCGCCGGCGGGCGTAAGCTGTTGCGGTTGGGAGTTGAAGACGGCGATTTGGCGGGTGTTTGCGGGTGTGCCATCGGAGTGGTAGAGCTGCCATTGGGCCGGTGTAGCCGGGTCATGGACTACCATGAAGAGCTGGTAGCCTGCAGCGGCAACATCCACAATGTTGCGGGGTACGGTTCCACCGGTCTCAGCCGCAGAACGGAGGAAGAGTTTGACGCTTTCAATCTTCTCAGGGGTGTTGAGGTAAGGAAGGAAGCGAGAAAGGTCAAATTCCATGACACCCACCCGGAGATTTGCGTCATTGCGGTAAGCGGCATCGGGCACATCCACCTTTTGTCCGCTGGTATCCGGCCCGCTATACAGGAGGCGGAGGGCGGCATCTCCAAAGCGTTGGAAGTATTCGATTTGGATGCGATAGGAGCGGGCGCCTGAGAGGGTCAAGGGGGCGGAGGCGGCTTCCTGATAGCCGTGGAGGCCGTCATTACCGAGTGTTTCGTTGGCATCATTAAAGTCGCCGTCATTGTTCAAATCAATAAGGAGGCGAGAGCCGTCGTCAGAGCCAAGCCAGAATTGGTAGGTACCACCGGCCTCAATACGGATGAAGCCTTGGAAGCGAAGAGCGAAGAGGGTGGAGCGCAAGGCCTGGGTCAGGTCGAGGTTGGCGGTGAATCCGCTGGTGCGGCGGGTGCCAGCGGCGGCGAAGACATCGGCGAGGTTTTCCGGATAAGTGGTAATCGTGTAGGTGTATGGGACGGGCGTCCAGATAACCGACCAGCCGCTACTGACGGGCACCCAGTAGTATCCAAGCACAACCTGGTCCACGCCGGAGTATTCAAAGTAGTCGTAGCTTAGTCCGAAGGCGGAGCGGATTTCCAAGGTGTTGGAGGCCGGGAGGAGATGGAAGTCAACATCTGCAAGATTGCCGCTGGCGGTTGAGTACACCCGTTCGGTAACTCGCTCCAAGGCGGCTGGCGTAAGGCGGAGGTACTGACCGGATTGGCCGTCGCCCAGCAGGGTGAACCGATACCAGCGCTCGTGTTCGCCGGCCATCAAGACGTAGCGGTTGTCATCCGGGATGCCATCGCCATCGCGGTCGCTGTCGCGGAAGATGGTGGGAAGGCCGGTACCGACGTTGACCAGGAAGTCGCCGCTGCCACTGATGGTGCGATTGGTGAGAATGGCGTAGTAATCGGGCATCTGGAACAACAGGTTGTTTCCGTAGAGGACGTAGATTCGGCCAGCGTCAACCCTTACGGATCCACTTGCGAAGCCGTCGGCGAATGGAGCGCCGATCATGAGGTCGGCAATGCGGTCACCGTTCAAGTCCAGGCCGGGTTGGACAGGCAAGACGCCGAGGCGGTCATACTCGCCACTCCCCTCGACCACGAAGTCGGCAAAGCCGCTGGTGGCAGCGCCATCGGGAGGCAGGTCAAGGACGAGGTCTGTGGCTTTGTCCATGATGCTGTGGAAGAGGACGACGCGTCCGCGCTCCTGGCGGTTCAGGACGAACTGACCGGCGGGATTGAGGTTGTCGGAGTAATCGGTGGTTTGGATGACAGAGGTCTGGGTGACCACCAAATCCATCTTGCCGTCATTGTTGAAGTCGCCGGCGGTGGCAGCCAATGTGCCGATCAAGGAGGTGGCGCCGAACTGGTCACGAGGCAGTTGGCGCAAACGGACGGCTGCGGCACTGTCTGCCTGCAAACGCTGTGGCGGGCCCTGGCGTTGATAATCGGCGCGGCCGAAGAAGATCAAAAGGCTCGGTGACAACGCGTCTTCACGCAGGCGGGCGAGGGCAAAGTCGTCATAGCCGTCGGCGTTCAAGTCGCCAAGTGCGAAGGCACCGCCGCCGAGGGACACGCCGGTGAAGACGGCTGCGGCATCGTGTTCAAGGCGCAACGTGGTGGGGCTGGAAACAGGACGGTTGTTGAGCAGATAGACGCGGCCCGTAGAGGGCAAGGCACCATCGGTGACGGCCGGCGAGGCGAATCGTGGGGCGGAGAAGGCCATGTCGTGGAGGCCGTCCCCATTTACATCGCCCACCACGGCCGTGCTGACAGTGGCGGGAGCAAAGGTCATTTCGAGGCTCCATTCCACGAGGTTGCCGACAAGGTTGGTGCCATCATCGTCCCAGAGGAGGAGTTGCCATTCGCCATTGGTATTGGCTGTGCCGTCAAAGGCGCTCAGCAGGGAGCCGGAGGGCAATTGCACTCTGGCACCGGCGGTGAGCGGACCCGGGACAAATGCGGCTCCTTCATCGTCGAATAAAACGTTATTGAGATTGGCGCCGGTGATCTGCTGGTCAAAGAGGGTGACCAAAATACCATTGGGAGACATGAGGGCGGCGCGCAGATGCTGCATCTCCGCGTATTGGAGATTAATGCGGACGTTGATATCGGTAAGGATGCGGTCGGTGACAACATTATTTTGCGATGCCTGGGGGGCGTTGGAAACAACCAAAGTTGAAACGGTTGGATTAGAGGAGATGGCGAGCGACCATGAGGTAACGGTGCCCACGTAATCGCCTTTGGTATCCACAACCACCAAGGTCCATGTGGCATTAGGAGACAAGCCGTTCAGGGCGTCGAGATTCGAGGTTCCGGCAATCAGTTCAGGGAGGACTCTGCCGGTGTAGATGCCGGTGCCTGTGCCCAAGGTGGAGGATGTGTCTTGGTCAAATATCAGTTGGTCCAAACCTGTCCCGTTGCGGGAGGCGTTGCTGGCCATCAACCCGATGGTGCGCTGGGTCACGCCGTTGTCGTAGATGAGGCGGAGTTGGAGGTCTCCAACGTGTTGGTGAGTGAGGCTGACACGGACATCCACATCGCTAATCTGTGCAATGGCGGGTCCTGTGGTGACGATTTGAGAAGTGGTGGGATCGTTGGTGCGGAGGTCAAGCCGCCAACCCGTGACGCTTCCCGCGACTGTGTTGCGGCTTTCGGCGCGCAAGGTCCATGTGCCCTTCCAATTGGTGCCCACTGCTGCGATAACGGCGTCCCAGGTTGCGGCGCTGACCGGCTGGTAGATGCCGGTGAAGTTGCCGGTGCCGGAGCTGATGGCCACGGAGGCCGTTTGGTCGAAGGTGGTCTCGGACAACAATCCGCTGCCGGGACGAAGTGTGCCATAATCGAAGAGCAAGAAGGATTGGCCGTTGGGCGAGATGAGGGACAGCCTCAAATCGGCGAGGTTGGGATGAGAAAGGCTGACGCGCAGGTCGAGGTCGGTTAAAGCACCGTTCAAGGTGCTTGCAACCGATTGTGTCGCATTGAGGGTTCCGGCACCGGCGACGGTACGCAAGGAGACAATAACGCTTTGGATTTGGCCAATATCACCACCGGCCAAGTCGCGGACTCGGACAGTCCATGTTCCGTTGGGGTTCATGCCGCGCAAGGTTGAAAGGCTGGCTTCCGGTGCATAGCTGGCGTTGATGTAAGGAATCGGCGCTTGAGAAATGTGGATGGCCGCCGCGTCGTCAAAGGTGACATTGATAAGATTATCGGAAGAGCCACCGCGGCGATTGAAGAGCATGACTTCCCGGTTATCCGGGGCCACGAGAACGATTTCGAGGTCGCTCATCCAAGTGTGAGTGAGGGACACAGTGACGGTTACGCTGTACAAGCTACCGGTTACGCCACTGAATGAGACACTTGAATTGAAGGTGCCGTAATCAAAAATTCCGATAGCGGAGAAATTGCCCTGGCTGATGGGATTGCTTAGAGTGGCACCAGGGATGGAGTTAACGGTATTGTTTGAAACTGAGACGGTCTGAGCGAATGGCACAGTCTGAGTGGATACAGCGTCTGCAGCCACGTTGGGCACCGGCATATTGATGGTGCCTGTGGCAAATACTGCGGAGAACAACTGGAGGTCCACTTGTTTGGCGGCATGAGCGGAGTTGACGGGAGCGCCCTTGGGCAACAACTGGCCGGCAAAGAGGTAACCGTACACGTTGCGGGTATAGGATTGGAAGTTGGTGTCCACGGACTGTTGGGCAACAATTGCGATGTCGGTGGTGAGCCGATTGGTGGCTGGATTGCGGAGACCGAAGGCGTGCAGTAGGTACACTTGAGCGGTAGCTCCATGGATTTCTTGAGCAGACAAGACAATTTGCCAGCTCCAGTTTGGATTCAGCAGAGCAAGCGAGTTGATTTCTCTTGGCAAATTGTGTTGTGGTCCGCCGGAGAACAGGGTGACGACAGTTTCGCCCGTAGTATTGTTGTACTTGAGGAAGGCCAGTTCAGCCAGACCGTCGCCGTTGATATCTCCGGTTTGGGCTGCTGGCCGTCCAAGGACGGTCAGGTCGAGGATATAATCAGCTTTGGTGGCGACTTCTTCCAAGCCGAGTGCTTGGAACGGTCCCAAGAAGATATATGCACGAGTGGCACCATAGACCATGAAGTCGTTGCGGCCGTCGCCGTTGAAGTCGCCAATGTTTTGGGCGTTCGCCAGGCGTTGGCTGCCGTCGCTGCCTTCAATGACGAAGGCGCTGTCAATATTAGGCGTGGGAGTTACGCCGTTTGAGCCGGTGATATCAATGCCCTGGTAGTTGCCCGAGGACGGCGTGGAGAGGTTGGGCGTGGCCATTTCAAAGCGATACAAGCGCGGCAAAGGCGGAGGCAAGTTGCTGCCGGGGTCAAAGGCGTCGTCAAATGGCGCACCAAAGAAGGCACGCAATTCGGAGCCCAGAGCCTCGGCGATGACGACATCGGCAAGACCATCCTGGGTCGGCTTGAGGACGTTCACGAAAGTGGCCGGTGCTGTTACAAATGTGTCTGGAGTGCCGCCGACGGCGTCGTAATCTGCCAAGGCATTCAAAGCAGCGACAACATCGGCGGTGCTGGAGGTGCCGTCGCTGCGCACACGAACGGTGATAACGTACTTGCCGCGGCCAGCGGATGTGTCGAGGCTGGCAATGGCCGGGCCGGAAAGCAGGTCAGGGACGATGAGAATGTCGGTTCCATCGAAATCATAGGCCGTGGCATAGGAGAAAGTGGTGACGTTCAAGGTAATGGTCTGACCTGCTAGGACGAAGGAACCATAAGCAGGCAAGGTGCGGGCGGCACGGTTGATGTCGCCGACGACGGCAAAGAAGCCGTTTGGCACCACTGCTCCCACTTCATCCACGTAGGTTGGGCGGCCCGGCTCAAAAACGACAGCGGGCTGGCCTATGGTGGTGTTGGTTGTGCTGATGCGATTGAAGAAGTCGGCCCCGCCAAGATACAGGGCGCCTACTGCATGGACGAGGTAAAGGCCGCTTTCTTCGAGACGCGGGCTGCGTTCCAACTGCACAGCGGCGATGTCCCAAGCGGCGTCGTCGTTGAAACGTCCTGCCCCGACGATGAGTTGTCCGGCAGGCACGCGCACAGCATCGGTGGTAATCCCGAGGATGCCTGCAGCGGCTTTGCCTCGGAAGATGAGGGAGCCATTTTGGCCGGTCAGGGCAAAGTCGGCGAAGCCATCGGCGTTGACATTACCCAACGCCACCAGCCGGTAACCGTCGAGGCTGGTGGTAGATTCGTAGCGGGTGTTGGCGGGGGTTGTGGACAAGTTGGTCACGCCCGCGGGGATGGCTGTGATGATGTGAACCTTGTTGGCAGCGGTGTCGAGGATGGCAAAGTCCGCCTTGCCGTCGCCGTTGAAATCACCAATACCGGCCATGTGACCGACGGTGCCCGTGAGGTATTGGATGGAAAGGGCAGAGATAGCACCGGTGGCCAAAGCATTACCCGGAGCCACGTAAACGGTGTTGTTCAACCGCACCAAGAGGTCGGAGCGGCCATCGCCGGTGATGTCGCCAGCGATTTCAGCACGGACGATACCGGAGGTGGCAGTGAATTTTACGTCGGCGGCGGCTGCCAAATTAATAATGCTGGTACCCCAACCGTCTGGAGGCAGGGTGGCGGGGTTGTCCGGGCGTCCGAAGAGGACATAGACACCGGTGCGTGAATCGTTGGCGCCGTTGGAGCGGCTGACGCTGACAACGACGTCGTCAATTCCGTCAGCGTTGAGGTCACCGGGAACGCTAAAGTAACTGCGCAAAGTAGTGTCGGTGACGGATTCGCGGAGGACCGGAGCGGGCAGATTGATTTGCACGGAGGCCAGAGCGAGATAGAACAAGGATTCATCATCAGCCCGCCCGTTGTTATTCAGGTCAACGAAGGAGCCGTCCGGGTTGCGTGGTTCGGGGTAATGCCCGCCGAGGTAAATGCGGACGGTGGTGAGTCCGCCGAAGATGTCATCTTTGACGCCGGCGACGAAATCGCCGAAACCATCGCCATTGATATCGCCTAATGGGATGACGGTTGGACGGAAGGCTGCGTCCACGGAATTAATGAGCAGACCGGCCTGGCCTGCGCCGGTGTCAATGGTATGGCCTGCAGCCGGGCCTGTGTTCGGGTCGGTGTTGAAGGCAATCTTGTAGCGGCCCATTGCAGCGGCTTGGCCTGCGCTGGTTTGGTGGAGTGCAAAGCCCAAGACGGAGGCGCCGGTCAATGGATTGAGGTCAATGGCAATGGCGGCCGGCAGTTTGCTTTGGAGAATGAGATAGCCTCCTTCATTGTAGGCGTAAACGCGGTTGGCCAAGTTGACTGTTGTAGAGCCGCCAACCGGCGCGGCCACGGTGAAGGCGGCGTTCAGATCGGCCACCATGGCGTCGAGGTTGGAGTTATCCTGAGTGGCGACGTGGTCAAGTGTGATGACGTAACGTTCGGTGCCCAAGGTCAAGGTGAACTGAGCGGTCTGCGAGAGGCGTCCGTTATCGGGTCCGGGCAGGATGGCTTTGACCTGATAGGCGCGGAGATTGACGACGTGGAGGATGTAATAATCCGGCACGCCGGTGAATTTTTCGACAGGCAGGATGGAGAGGGCGGCGCCGGGATCGGTATCGGTGGCTGCATAAAGGAAGAGGCCCAGTTGGTGTTGTTGCAGGGCGTTTTGGAAGAAGCTCTGCTGCACCGGATCGTCGAAGATGACGGAAATCATCGCGGCAGTAAGGCCTGCGGCGGTGGAGGCGTTGAACTGCTTGAGTGCGGCAGGTGTGCGGATGATGTAGTAATCGCCCATGTCACCTTCATGCAGGGTCAATCCTTTGATTTCGGCCTGTGCGAGGATGTCCGGCAGGAAGGCAGCGAAGTTGACATCGTCGTTCTGCCCGTCCACCGCGTTGCGGGTGACGTATTCGAAGTCGTCAGGTTCGGAGGTGGTGTTGCCGGCCAGGAGGTCGCGGCCGGCGCCACCATCAATAAGGTCGTTGCCCATGCCGCCAGCGATGAAATCGTTACCTTCGCCGCCGAAGATACGGTCATTGTAAGGCCCGCCAAAGAGACGGTCATTCCCTGCCCCGCCATAAATCTCCAGTTGCGAAAGGATGCCTTGTTGCTCGAAATCGCCTGTCTTAAAGCCCCATTCGGAAGCAAGGTTCGGGAAGGTGAAGCCCGGGTCGGCGCGGAAGACATCGTTGCCCGCACGGAGGTCAATCACGGTCCGCTCCACGCCGTTGGCCTGATAGAAGAGGAATAATTGTGTAAAGACGGTCTTGGTCTCAGCCACTTGGCCGGGTACAAGGCCGAGCTGGCGACCGGCTTCGGCGCGGACTCCGGTGAGCGGGAGGGCCAAGCGCATGTCTTTGGCCATGTAAGTGGTGAGGAAGGCGAGGCGTCCTTGGATGCTTGTGGCGGTTACGCGGTCGGTGATGTCTTCGACGGCGCTTGTGACGGTATTCAAGGCGGTGCGCATGGCCATGGCGATATCTGCGGCGAGGTCAGCGGCGGAATTGTTAATTGGGGTGGTTTGTCCCGGTGTGACAACGGTTTCAAAGCCGAAGAAGTCGAGGTCAGCGAGGGTGCGGTTCAAGGCGACACCGACGCTCAGGGTGTTGGCGTCCACGATGCCTTGGATGCGAAGGTCGAGGCGTCCGGAGTTGTTGACCGCAATGACGCTGCCGGCAACGGGACTGGCGAGGATGGCCTCGTTCAACTTGGCAACCAGGGCGTCCAGCGTGGCGATGGGGCCTTCCACAACTATGGTGGTGTCGTAGGCACCGCCCAAAGTGAGGCGGAATCCGCGGGTTTGGCCGATGCCCAAGGAGCCTGTAAATGGATGAGCGGCGGTCAGCACTCCATTGGTGAGTGTGTGGTCCACGGTGATGGCGTACTCCACGCCGTCGAGCAGCAAGGCGAAGGTAAGGTTGGAGTTCAAACGGCCATCCACGGGCGGGCTGTTGAGGCCCACCAAGGTAGCGCCCGGTACGGTTTCGGTGACAAAGAGCTGGTTGGCAGTATCCCAGACCAAGGTGGTAAACTCATAACGGTGGAGGATGCGATTGTAGCGAATGGAGGCGAAATCCGGGATGGGCCGGCTGAGGTTGTCGTAATCACCGCCGAGGAAGAGGACTCGATCATTGCCGTCACCACCGAAGAACTGATCCACCGTGGTGGGGATGAAGGTTTGGTCCGAGTTGTTCAACAATGGCAGGAAGTCGGGGATGATTTGGAAGCTGTCATCTCCCGGTCCGCCGAAGAGGAGGTCACTGGCCTGGCGGTCTAATCCGCCACTGAGCACATCGTTGCCCGGGCCGCCAAATATCCAGTCTTCGCCCATGCCGCCTTTAAGGACGTCGTGGCCGGAGCCACCGAGGATAACGTCGCGGCGGACGAAATTATTGGTGGCCGCCAAGTTCACGGTCTGTGTGGCAGTGCCGGGTTCGAGCTGGAACAAGAGACTGTAAATGGTGGGCACCAGATTGGGAGAATTGACCTTGAGCAGATAGGGCACTCCGGGTTGGAGGCCGGCAAAGGAGATGAAGCCGTTTTGGCGCCCGGAGAGGTTGAGGATGGAGTTACCTTTGGCACCGAGGCTTGGATAGAGTTCGTAGGAGGCGGTGCGGTTGGTCTCGAACAGGGAGGCAGTGAAGGGCACCGATGGTCCGGCATTGTTGATGAGTTGGATGATGTCGTTGGTGGTGGTCACGCCTTCCACCATGGTGATGGTGAGCAGGAGGTTCAGCGGGTCAAAGATCACGCTGGCGCTCGGACCATTGCGGAACACCACAACAGTGCCGTTGTAGGCAGTGCCGAAGCTGTTGGCCTCGAGCGTGAGGGCATTGTTCGCGCCCAGGGGGTTGAGAATGACCTTGGCTTTGTTGAAGTCGTCACCATGCAGCAGCTTGATGGCGTTGGGCAGATCACCATAACGAACTGTGCCCGTTCCGTTGTTGTTGGCACCAAAGAGAGCGGCGCGGAATGGCATAGCACCCGGGTCGGCCAGCCAGGCATTTTCGATGGCGACCACGATTTGGGCGGCTGTGGAGATGCCATCGGCGATGGTCAAAGTGAGCGAGCGATCACTGTTGTCATAGATGGCAGTTTCGGCGCCCGGCGCAGCACCACCTTTGAGGATGACGAGGACATTATTCCAAGCCGAGCCGTTGCCGTCGGCACGGATGCGGAAGCTGTTGTTGGCACCGGCGGGATCAATGACAAGTGCGGCGGGATTGTTGAAGTCGCCGCCTGTCAATCGGAGCACATCCGGCAGACCGGCACGGCTGATGGTGCCCAGGCCGGTGTTGGTGCCTGATGTAACATGGAGGTAATAGGTGCCACGGGCCAAGCCGTTGAGCGAGAGGGTGACGTTATTCTTTTGCTGTGTGTCGCCGGCGCGCAAGACGTTGCCGTTGGAATCGAGAAGTTCAAGACGCAACCATTCATCGGCTTCCACTTGGAGGAGGCTGAAGCGGTCGGCTGCTGTACCATCCTGCGCGAGATTGAAGCGGAAGTAATCCACGTCCAAGTTAGTGTCGCGGTGGATGGTCAGGTTAGTGATGCGGCTGAAGTCTTCCACGTTGGTCAAGAGGTAGGCGGTGGCCAAGGTGTTGTTGCCGCCCCCCAAGTCGGGGCCATCGGGATTGATGGTCACCGGGACATACACGCCGAATTGGTTGAGTTGGTTAAGGTCATAGATGCTGAGGCCGAGGCCGTCGAGCACGGAGGCGCTGGCGAGACGGATGCCGGCGCCGGGTTGCGGGTCTGCGCCGAGCATGAAGACGAAGTAATCCACGTCATCGGCGCTATCCATGGACAGGCCGGTGAAGGAAACGTTCCGGGAGATGACATAAATAGCCGAGGCCTGCTGGCCATCGGCAAAATGCAACTGATCAATGATGGCGCTGTTGGTGGGGGCGTTGAGCACGAGTGAGGCATTGGCGACGGTGGTAGTTGTGTAGAGGCGGAGGCGATCGTCCACACGGCCAGCGCGCAGGCTGCTGGCCAAGCCAGCGCGGGTAATAGCCTCGTTGAGGTCTGCAACAAGGTCGTCCAACGAGGCATTGGCTGTGTTGTCCACGCCGTTGGTGGCGGAGGCAGGGAGGAAAATCGTTACGGGTTGGCCGCCATTGACTCGGACGGTGAACCGCAAGTCGGAAGTGAGGACACCGTTGGCAGGTGCCGCGGCGGAACCGGTAAGGATGGCCTGGCCGGCGATGTCTTCAGGCTTGAAGCGCATGGCAGCCAAGGCATCCACGGCGCTTGTGTCGGCGGGCGCAATTTGAATTGAAACGACTGGGCTGTTGGGTGCCGGGACGAAGGCGATACGGTTGCCGAGTGAGACAGCGGAGATTAAAGCGTCGAGATTGGCCGCTTTGAGGGCGGCGTTCAAATCGGCCACCAAGTCGGCGGCGTTGGCATTGTTGGCTAGGCCGTTGGCGCCCGTCAGCGGGAGGGTGATGGTGTAGGCGTCGCGTGAGCCATTGAGAAGGAGGTTAAACCTGGCTGCGCCGGTGGTGAGGCCAAGAGTCCAATCCAAAATGTCCCCGCGCGAGATGAGAGCAGCCCAGCCAAGGTTGTAGGCGAAGTCGGGGATGTCGTTGCGGTGTGGACGCTCGGCTTTATCGGACAGGATGGCGGTGCCGGAGAGGAATTCAACGACGTCGTCGCCCGGGCCGGCGTCCACCCAGACGGTTTTTTGCACAGTGGGGCCGACGGTGATGCGGTCGTTGCCGTCGAGGGCATCAATAATGATGGCGATGAAGTCGCCTTCGGGCGGCAGGAGGTTGTTGGCCATTTCCTGTTGTTGATATTTCAAGCGAGCCTGGCCGAGCGGACCGGTGGGAGCACCGGTCTGAGCCTGCTCGCGGAGAGCGGTGTAGTTCACGTAGGAATCCACCGGGTTCCAAATTGGGTTGCCCTGGGCATCGGTGGCATTGAAGTTAAGTTTGACCTGGGCGGAGAAGGTAAAGTTGCCGTTGTTGTTGGTGAGACGGGTAATGAGATGGAGGTCTTGCAAGAGGCCGGGCTCGGTGACGAAGTTGACTTCGATGACGTCATCGGCATTAGTGGCGCGGTAATACCAGACTTTGGTGGATTCGCGGGCGTATTGTTTCCAATCTTCGCCGGAGAGGCCGCCGTCGAGGGACTCGAAGGTTGTGCCATCGGCGCGGAAGAGTGTGTCGTTGCCGCCATTGCCGTAGAGGAAGTCAAGGCCGGTGCCGCCGTAGAGCAAGTCGTCGCGTGTGCTGCCGAGCATGCGGTTGAGGCCGGTGTCCACGACTTGGTAGCGGCCATCGCCATCATTGTTGTGGTATTGGCCGGTGGCAGGGTCTACGAAGACACCGAATTGAGAGAGGAATTTGATGGAGGTAAATTGAGAACGGAAGAGGATGCGTCCACCACTGTTTTCAGCGACCACTTGACCGGCGAGCGGCGAAGCGGCGAGCTTGGCGTTGATTTGGGCGATAAGTTGGTCGAGCGAGGTATTCCCGGCGGTCTCCGCCTGACTGAGGCTGATGGTGGCAAAGGTGTTGTTGTGGAGGAGGGTCAGGGAGGCTCCAGCAGCATTGGTGATGCGCCCATCCACCGGCGCTGGGCCGCTGCCGATTAATACGCCTTGGAGTGAGGTTTGGCCTTGGGCCAGCCGCCATTCTGTGGCGGCGGCGTTGCCGGCGGGGATGTTGGTAATGCTGAGGGTCGTACCGAGGGTCTCGAAGGCGATGCGATTGGTGGGCTGGCCGTTGGCGTCGAGGGCGCGTTTTGCGATGACCCAGTTGCTTAATCCGGCGTCATCCAAGGCGTCATTGATGTCAGCGACCAAATCATCCACGGATTCATTGGGCAGGCTGGCGATGTTGTCGCTGCCGTCGGTGGCGCTGGCGCGTACGATGATGTCCACGGGGCGGTTGGGGCCGATGACGAGGCTGAAATGGGCATCGGCGGTGAGGATGCCATTGGCGGGGGCGTCTGCGGCGGCGACGATGCGCGCGATGCGGTTGGTGTCGGTCACCACGGCTCGGAGCTGGTCGGTGAAGCGCAGTTCGGTGATCGCAGGATCATTGATGCCACCGATGTTGGGGTCGAGCGGCCATGCATAGAGGCGGTTGGTGCCCTGGCCGCCGATGAGGTCGTCGTTGCCTTCGCCACCGAAGAGCCAGTCGTCATCGCTGGGCAGTCCCTGGCCGGGGCCGCCGTCGCCGAAGAGGCGGTCATCGCCGCCAAAGCCGTAGAGTGTGTCGCTTCCGAAGCCACCATCCATGCGATCGCGGCCCTTGCTGCCAAGCAATGTGTCGTTGCCGGGGCCGCCGTCAATCACGCCCACCCAATCAAAGCTGCGTGCGTTGAGGGCGCTCATATCCAACGCGGCAGCGCCCGGCAGGAAGCCGAGGGTGTCGTTGCCGCCAAGGCCGGAGATGCGGAATTGTTCAACCATGGGCACGCCAAGGTCATCGCGCCAAGTCCCGATGGCGGTGTGTTTGACGCCGCCACGGGTGAGGATTCCACGTTCAGGCCACTGATCAAAATTGAGTTCAGTCACGCCGCCGATGATGATGTCCACGACCAATTGTTCGGTGCCTTGCTGTGTGCCGGTGGCGCGGGCCAAGCCGAGGTAATTGCGAGTGTTGATATCGGCATTGGAGAGGGTTAGGACGGCCTGGCGACCGAAGCCGCGAGTCACAATGGCGATTTGGTTGCCGCGGCGGACGGCTTCTACATATCCATGGCGCCGTCCTGTTTCATCCTGATAGGCGAAGAATGGATTGCCCTGCTGTGTGAAGGCCTGGTTGAGGCGGTCAATGGCGTTGTCAATGCCCAAGCTAATGTTGACCGTGAAGTTTGCAGTCCGTGTTTGACCGGCCAAGGTCAAGGTGAGGGTGAAGGTGGAGACAAAGCTGACGAGGCCGTTGTTGGGGACATTGATGTCACCAATGATGGCAACTTCTTCCGACATGAAGATGGTGTCACGGTCGTCGGTGCCTTCGACAAGGAGGATGTCGGTGGCGTTGTCATCCAAGGCATCGCCTTTGACGTAGTTGCCGTAGTGACCGTTGAAGTCATCTCCGAAGAAACGGTAGTCTGGATTGCTGTCCAGGATAATCATGTCAATGGCTTCGCCGCCGTAGAGCTGGTCCACGCCGTCCTGGCCTTCGAGCCAATCACTGTCCGGGCCGCCCCAGAGCTGGTCGTTGCCGCCACCGCCGAGGAGCTGGTCCTCCCCTGCTCCGCCGAAGAGTTTGTCATTGCCGCCGAGGGTGGCGGCTGATGGGTTCACGGCATAAGTGCGCGTATAGAACCAATCGCCGTGGATGAATTCGGCGCCGCCGTCACCGTAGATGACTTCCTTGCGAATGCTTCCGTAAATCCAATCGTTGTCGGGGCCGCCGTGCATTTCACTGCCGGGGATCTGGGTTTCGGCAAGGAGTTGAGTTTGAGTTGAGGTGCCGGTGGTGTGAGCGTAGCCATAGAGGTAATCCACGCCTGTGCCGCCCCAAAGGCGCTCACCCGCCAGCGAGCCGGCGCCGCCTTCGCCAAAGAGCCGGTCACTGCCTGGGCCGCCGTAGAGCTGGTCCTTGCCGGCAACGCCGGTAAAGGCGCCATCCATGTCGAAGTCGCCGTGGAGGATGTCATCATTGTCGCCACCCAATACGACGTCATCGTTGGGGCCACCGGTGAGGTAATCATTGCCGGCGCCACCGTCGAGGTAATCGTCGCCTTCGTCGCCGTCAAGGAAGTCAATTTGTCCGCCACCGAACATCCAGTCGGTGTCGGTACCGCCGAAGAGGACATCTTGTCCGTCATTGGTGCCGGAGACGGATTGGCCCATCAGCACCGCCGGGGTGATGAGCGGCGGTTGGTAACCCGTTGGGTTCATGGCTTCGGCTTGAGCCCAATCGGTCGGCAAGGTCATCTTGGTAGCGCGTTCAGTATCGTTTGCCCAGCGGAAGTTTTGCTCCGAGTACAGGGCGTCACCGCCCCACATGACATCCATGCCGGACTCGCCGAAGATGAGGTCGTCCCCTGCCCCACCGACGAGGTAATCATTGGCCGGGCCACCAAGAATTATGTCGTCGCCCAAGCCGCCGTAGAACCGGTCGTTTCCGCCGTCGGTGCCGATGGTTTGGATACCAGTGAAGGGACCGGTGAGGACGAAGCGCTCGTTGTTCAAGATGATGACCGAGCGGAAACCGGGCACAAGGGCGAGCGTTACAAAGGCATTGTCACCGAGCATCACATCAGTGCTCACTTCGCCGGTGCCACCGTATGCGATGTCGTTGCCGTAGCCGCCAATGATGAGGTCGGCGCCGGTGGCGATGGTTTGGGCGAAGGTATTACCGTACTCGGCGATGTAATTGCGGACTTCAGTGAAGTCGTGGACGTCCATGATGTCATCGCCGCCCAAGGCAAGGTCAATGCTCTCAACGTGGGTGATTATGCCGAACGCGTCGTAAGCAATGTGGGCGCTGTCGCCGAAGATGATGTCGTCGCCCGCCATGCCGGCGATGACGTCTCCGCCAAGTGCCGGGGCATCGAGGCCACCGCTACCGCCGATGATGATGTCAGCGGCAGGGCTGCCGGTGATGCGGTCGCGTCCACCGTATTGGGCATCGAGGGAGCGCGGGTCGCGGTCACCGAGGTTGAATCCGATGCGGCCATTGTCGCCAAAGATAATGTGCGGCAAGGCCTGGAGACCGGCGTCAATGGTATCGTCGCCGGTGCCGCCAAAGAGGATGTCACTGCCTGCGGCCCAGGCGGCATGGCTCAGCGGGCCAGTCAGCGAGAGGTAATCCAGCTTGTCGTTACCACCGAAAGCAGCCTCCGCGGTGCGAATTTCAAGAAGCAGGCCGGTGGCATCGCGGTCAATGTATCCGCCGTCACCCAGAAGGATGTCGTCGCCAGCGCCGCCGAAGAGGACATCATTGCCATAGCCGCCCAGCAACACATCGTTACCGGCGCTGCCGTAGAGGTAATCGTTGCCACCATAGGCCACAGTTGTTGTGCCCGGGACAACATCATTAGTGTAAATGTCATTGGCGTCGGAAGCTGTGGTGTCTGTGCGAATTGCGCGCGTGCCGCCTGCGACGATGCCGTTGTCACCGATGAGCACGTTGACATCACTGCCGGAGCCACCGTAGAGCGAGTCGTTGCCCGAGCCGCCCAGCAGGATGTCGGCACCTTGGGCACCGTTTTGGTCGAGGATGTCGTTGCCACCAAATTCAGGCGCGCGCGTTTCGACACGGCGGATGGCACCGTCTTCGTCGCGCCAGACATAGCCGTTGTCGCCCAACACGATGTCATCGCCGTCGTCTCCATCAAGGAGGTCATTGCCACTGCCGCCCAAGACGATGTCATCGCCGGCACCACCGCGGAGGGTATCATTGCCGCCGATTTCGGGAGCGAGGGTGACGACGTCAAATTGGTTGGCAGGGTTACCGGTGCGGAGGTACACCACACCGTTGTCGCCGAGGAGGATGTCTGTCAATTGCTCGGCGCCGCCGAAGAGCTGGTCATGACCAGCGCCGCCCAACAGGATGTCGCGGCCGTTGCTGCCGGTTAAATCGAGGATGTCGTCGCCGCCAAAGGCGAGGTCGAGGCTTTGGACCATGGTCACGCGGCGTTGGGTATCTCGAGTGATGTAGCCACCATCGCCCATGAGGATGTCGTCGCCGTCGCCGCCGCTGAGGGTGTCGCCGCCGGCACCTGCCGTGTCCAGACCGCCTGAGCCACCGAGCAGGAAGTCATTGCCGGGGCCACCGACAAGGGTGTCGCGTCCACCGTATTGCGGCTGTTGGGTGTAAATGTCCCATGTTTCGCCAAGGGCGGCGTTGGGATCATTAAGGACAACGACGCCGTTGTCGCCCAGGAGAATGTTTTCGATGGCCTCGTCGCTGCCTGCCATCAACGTGTCGTTACCTGTGCCGCCGAGCAGGATATCAGCGCCTGAGGAGCCGGTTTGGTCGAGGGTGTCATTACCGTCGCCGCTGTGGTTTTCGGCAACGATGCGGACGGGGCGGTTGGCGGTGTCAAACAGGATGTAACCGCCATCACCCACGAGGATGTCGCTACCCACGCCGCCGCTCAAGATGTCGTCAGCGGTGCCGCCAAAGAGGATGTCTGAGCCTTCCCCGGCGTCGAGTGAGTCGTTGCCTCCCACGGAATCGCTGGTGGTTTCAAAGCGGCGGAGACCGTAGTTGTTGGTGCGCTCGAACCGGGCCAGGTCGCCGGCGAGGACGTCATCACCCGCGCCACCGGTGAGGATGTCGGCTCCATCGCCGCCGATAAGGAAGTCGTTGCCGGTGCCGCCGCGGAGGGTGTCGTTACCTTCGTCGCCATAGGCGGTGACGCCCGCAGCGGTGAGGGTGGCGTCAATGAGATCGTCACCGGTTTGACCACGAACAAGCAGATAGCGCGGGGTAGAATCGGTGATCAAAACGGTGTCATGGCCGGTACCGGACCAAATTGAGGTTACCTCCACTACGGCCGGGTTGGCGCGAGTGCTGCTCACGGTCATGTAATTGCCGCCGGTGCCGCCGCGAATCAGGATGGCATTGGAGAAGGTGCCCGCAGTGGAGTTGTACACGCTGCGGAAGTTGCCGTTGGAGACGGTGTAAGTGATGTCAGCAGGGGCCAAACCGCTGATGGTGTCTTTGGTGATGACGACGGCAGTGTCGGCATTGGGATCATTTTGGTCGCTGACGAACAGGATGTTGTTATCGCCACCGTTCAAGTTCAGATACGGTGAATTGCCAAGCACGGCACGGCCACCGAGGTAAGGCCCGGCATCCACGTGCACAGGGGCCACAATATCATCGAGGGAGAAATAATCGGAGTGAACATTAAAGACGTCGTTGCCAGCGCCGCCATAAACCCATACTTCGGCCGGGGCGGTTTTGATTTGGAAGGTGTCGTTACCGGAACCGAGGAGGAGGTTGATGTTTTCGAGGTTGGACAGGAGGATGCCATCGGAGAGGCCCAGTCCGCTCATACGCGCAAAGAGTCCGGGTTGCGTCAACGGATCGGCATCGGTGTAGTAGGCGGCTTCTCCGCCGTAGTAACGGTAGGGTTCATTGCCGAGGCTGAGCTTGGGTTCTCCGCCGGAATAGGTGCGTGGCACGAAGGCATCCGGGCCGTAAGGGCCAACACCGGCGCCGGGCTTCAATACATACACCGGTTCACCGCGGCTGTGGAAGAGGGGTCGGCCTTTTGAGTCAACCGTGGACGTGTAGAGCAAAACGTAACCGTTTTCATCCAATTTAAGGTTGCCCGTGCCGTCCACAATGGGTTGGCCGATTTGGACACGTTCATCGCCGTAGTAAAGAACGGGATCGCCAGCCTTGTGCAATGCGGGCGTGGCAATGCTTACACGAATGGTCACCGGACCGGTGAGGCCCAATGGGTTGATTGTGATGGTGTCGGTATTGGTGTTAACGGTGAATTGATTGGTGTTCAGACGGTAGATGCGGGTGCCATTATATACAACCAGCCCCACAACGTCGCCGTTGCGCAGGTCATACGTGAAGCCTGGCAAGGTGGACAGGTTGAGGGCAACGGAGGCATTGCCCGGAACGTTGGTAAAGGTGGGCGGTGTGTAGAAATTACCGACTTCGACGCGGGTGCCCTGGTTGTTGATGAGGTCGTACAACTGGACGCGGCGATTGTAGATAATAGCCTGACCGCCGGTGTGGAGGAATGGCACGTTGCCGGGATTCATCACGGGCTGGCCGTTTTCATCGTAAACTTGTTCGCCGCCGAGGTAGCGTTGGATGTCGCCGGTGAAATGAACCACAGGGTCGCCTGCAAAGTGATACATTGGGTCGCCCGCGGCGTGGATGCGCATATTGCCGTTGGCATCGTACAGGATGGCGCCAGTGAAGACATCTCGCACGGGTTCACCGCCCTGGTAAGTTAGCGGCTGGCCGGTGAATGGATCCAAAACGCGCTCGCCGCCGATGTAATATTTCAGGGTTGGGCTGGCAATGCCCTGGTGGTACTGCAATTTGCCCTGGGCATCGAGTTGATAGACTTCAGACCAGTAATTTTCGAGGGCACCTGTGAGTGAGCCGGTGCTGCGTGCAGCGCTGACCACCACGGTATCATTGCCGCCGTCGCGGGTTACGCGAACGTCTTCGGTACGCCTCCACGTGACTTCGCAGACTTGGTTGACAGGGATGAGGGACGGCGCGACGGCGGCGTAGGTAATGACGCGATAGTTGGAGAGCGGGAGGCTCTTTTGGTTATCGGGGATTTGGGCCTGACTGTTGGGAGCACCCAAGACAGCAGCAAGTTCGGTAGGAGTTCCCTGCGTGTTCCACAAGATGGTGGGGAAGATGGGTGCGTTGGGGCCAGGGTGAATGATGCCGATGGCGTCGAGGTCGAATCCGCCGTTGCCGCTGTCGGTACCCACGATGCGGATGTAGCGGGCGAGCGGCAAGGCGCCCAAATCATAGGAGCGTGCAAAGGCATTGTTGGTGAAGCCCTGGTCGCCGGACAGGCGCACGGGGGAGGTCTGGGTGTTTTTCACACTAACCCAGTTGATGCCGTCCATGCTGACCAACACATCAATGCGGTTGAATTCCACCTCGCCGCTGTCATGCTCGTAAAGAGTGAAGTCGGGGCCGGGCAGGTTGTACACGAGGACATTGTCATTCACCCGGTTGCCATACTGGTCAATGTACAGAAGCGAGCCGTTGACAAAATCGGTGACGAATGCCTTGCGCGGTGTGACTGTGAAAACTTCCTTGCCCTCTTCATTAAGATACACTGGACGAGCCCCCGGCGAGCCTGGGTTGCGCTCCAAGATAACCGGAATACCGGAAGCGGAGCTGAGGACTTCGAGTCCTTCAGCATCGTACCAAAGGAGACGGCCCTGGGAGTCGGTCTTCTGGATGCCATATTTTTGCCGTCCCATTTCCTGAACGAGGTTTTCACGCACGGAGCCGTCGGGATTTTGCACGACGACGCGCAAGTTGATGTAGTGGGTGTTGAGGTCCTCAAACAAGATGGGCCCCAGTTCCGGCAAGGAATAACGGCGCCCGATGCCTGTACCATCAATGACGACCTGGTCAAGGACTTCCGAATTGATGAAGACTTTCGGTGAATTGGCAATAATGTCCGCATACTCGGAAGCCAGCACGGGGATGCTGCGCTCTTCAATGTCGCCATCGCCGTCAAAAGCGATGCGTCCGGTAATGCCATCGAGTCGGTGATTGTTATGGATTTCGACGCGGTCATCGCCGGCGCCGCCGAGGATGGTGAGGCTTCCATCGGCCTTTTGGACACGGATGAGATCATTGCCGTCTCCCGCAACAACCAAAACATCGAGCGGCGGCAGAACTTTGCGGGCATTGGTGGCATCAGGGAGGAAGGTAAATACGTCATCACCGGCGGTGAGGCGCAAGTCGAGGCGTTCGATGGCATCAATCCAGACACCGTCGAATCGCTGGCCATCGAGGCCGATGCGGTTGGCGGGTTGGCCCAAGCCGTTGAGAGTGCGGAAGGTATCCCACAGCAATTGGCCAGTATCCACATCACGGTCTTGTTGGAAGATCGGGTTGCCGAAGCGGTCTTCGCCAACCTGGACGCGGCGTTCGAAGGACATAGTTTGCAGCGTCCCCGGAATGGCGGGGCCTTGCTGATTGTGAATGAGGAGGAGGTCCCCGCGGTCTTCGTATTGGTCGCCACCGCGGACAATCAATTTTCCGGCGATGCCGGTCAAATCGTAGGTGGGATCGGCCTTGAATACGAAAGTGGGCGGATCCACGGTAATGGAAGGCGGCTGAACCAGTTTGGTGCGCTGCTCGAGGTGGCCGATTTGGTATCCAACCTGTCCGCTTACCACGGTGACTTCAAATCGCGTGATTGGAATGATGAAATTCCATGCAATCTTTTGCCGGACAATAATCTGGGCGCTGTTGACGGCGGCATTGACATCGTCGTGACGGAAATAAGGCAGGAGCATATTCCAGCCGGCGAAGACTGCATTAATGCGATCGGCCAGGGCTTTGCGGGCAATTTGTTCATTGCCGGCGCCCAAGCCAATAAAGTTAAGGAGGCTGTTCCAGAAGTCCAAGTCGAACTCGAAGTACATGCCGTTGAGGTTCCACGTGAAGGAATCCCAAACGACTTCAGGCGGCAACTGCACCTGGATGGGCGGCGGTGTGTAGGTGTAGGAGGGCGGGTCAAAGACCAGCGGTGGCGGGTCGCCTCCGAGGTGGATGATGTCGTCGCCGGAGCCGCCGGTGATGGTGGTTTCAAATTGGGCACTGGTTCGCAGCACGTACACTTCATCGCCACCACCGCCACCGTCCACTTCGATTGCTTCGATGTTGGAGAAGGTGACGATGCGGCCAGCGCCGGCGATGTAGGTGTCGGTGACAATGAAGACGTCGCGGATGGGAGTGCCTACGATAACGATGGTGTCAACACCGGAACCGCCGTTGATTTCGACGGGGGCGTTTTGCAGGTAATCGTAGCGGTTCATGCCTGCGCCGCCAAAGAGTGCGGCAAGGTTGGTGACTTCATCCGGATTCTCGGTGTTTTCCCGGAGGACCAGGAAGGTCTTCAAGAGGAAGCGGTCGTTGCCGTCACCACCGTGCAAGAAGAGTTTGGCGCGGTTGTGGTTGACCTCGAAGCGGTCATTCTGTCCTTCGCCCAACACAAACAGCGGCGCGGAGTTGCCATTGGTCATGTTTTCGGTGTCGGCCACGGGCACTCCGTCGGGGTACTCGAGGTTGCGGTTGCCTTTGTCCGGAATCAAAGGAACGGTGCCGATGACGATTTCGTCGTCGCCGCCGCCCATGTTGATAAGGGTGACGACGACGGTATCGTTGCTAAGGATGGAATCATTGCCGCCAAAGGTTTGGACGTACACACGCTCCATTTGGCGGTAGGTGACGACGTCGCGGCTGGCGGCAGATGGATCGCCAAAGGTGATCATGCCGAAGCGGAAGGCTCCAGCACCGCCTGCATCAAGAGTAACACGGTCGGCCTGTTGGCTGCCGTTGACCACAAGGATGTCCACACCGGACCCCATACCGGTGTCATTGATGGCGACGCGCATGCCACGGTTGCCGGTGAAGTTGAGGATGTAATACTCCGGCCAGGATTGCTCGTTGCCGAGGTTGTCGAGTGTAACGGAGCCGGTCCATGCGGAGACCTGGCGGGTGTTGTTGCCGACGGTGACGATGCCGTCCTGGTCGCCGATGACCATGGTGTTGTTGGCGTTGCCGCCGGTAAGGACGGCAATTTCGAAGATTCGCTTGAGGTCTTCAACGGTCGCGCCGGATTGATATCGGTCGCCGTTGCTGTGGATGACGAGGTCGGGATCGTCTTGTTTGACGGCCTGCTCGAGGGTGGACTGCTCGATCCAGTTTTCCTGCTGTGGCAGGCGCTGTGAACCGGTGGCGCCTAGGAGCGTACCAACGATGAAGGTGTCATCGGTGAGGGTCATGTCTGCGTTCAAAGTCTCCACCAAGGTATCGGTGCCGCCTGTATCAAAGAAGGTATCACGTCCCCAACCCCCGGTAACTCGGTCATTACCTGAGCCGCTGTCCAAAACATCGTCAAACGGCGAGCCGATGAGTTCGTCATTGCCGTCAGCGCCGACAAAGGTAAGCGCCACCATGTCGGGCACGGTGTATTGCGGGTCACCACCGGCCAAGGCGGCGGCATCCACGCGGTCATTTCCGGCCAGTGTTTCGATGCGGAGTTTGTCACCTTCGGAGCGGACACTTCCGCTGAGGTTGACGTCGTAGAATCCCACGCGGTTGACTCGAAGGGTTTGATAGCGCTGGGAAGTGGGGCTCGGATTTTCGGCGGTCAATACAAATTGGTCGGCGCCGGTGGTTCCGAAGATGGTGAGAGAATCGGCGGCGCCATCATCGTAGGAGATTAGGTTGGGGACTACATTATTGATGCGATCGTCGGTGGTGTTGGGATCGTCATCAAGGTCGAGGACTTCGATGCGGGTGCCGTTGACAGTGAAACGTTTGCCGAAATTGACGTTGACGGCCTGGATACCGCTGCCCGCCAAGTCATTAATTGTGATGGTGTCTGCGCCTGCCGCTCCGTCCAAAGTGATGTCTTCCACGCCGAAGGTATTGATTGTGCCGTTATTCAAAACCGCATTGATCTGACGGGTGCCTGTGCCGCGTTGCAGAGTGATGGTGTCATTTTGTTCCGTGCCAATCAGCAGGAGATAGTCTCGCTCGTTGGTGCCATTGTCGGCATAGATGTTACTGCCGGCGACGTTGCCTTCCAAGCGCACCAAGTCACTGCCGGTGCCGGTGTAAACGGTGTCGGCTCCGCCGCCGCCGTGGATAATGTCGTCGCCGGCGTCGCCGTAGATGGCGTCGTTGCCGGGGCCGCCATAGATGGTGTCATCCCCTGCCCCGCCGCGCATGGTCACGCCAGCGTTGCCCTTATAGACGATGATGTCAGTACCATCGCCACCGTCGAGCTGTTGGATGTTGGAAGAGTTGGTTTCGAGGTAATCATCACCGGTTCCGCCGCGCATGCGCACGGGGCCGGTGGAGTTGACAATCAGGATGTCATTGCCAGGCCCGCCATCCACATCCACGGGCAGCTTGACGCTGGGGGCCACCAAAACGGAGTCATTACCGCTGCCCATGTGGATGGTGAGGTTGGTCACGTTTTGATAAACGTTGGTTCTTCCGTAGCCGGAGACCAAGATGGTGCCTGAATTTTGGTCACCGGCGACCTGTTCAAAAGCCAGCGCCTCGTCTGGTTCGGCGATGCCGTTTTCATTAAGGCCAATGTTGCGGGCATTGCCCCGGAAGTCACCCGCATTGGCCACCAATTCGCCGCCGGTGTTGGTATCCCAACTGCGCATTTGGGTGATGGTGGTGGCGTTGGGCTGACCGGCGAGGTACACCGGTTTGGGCAGTTCCAAATAACCGAGGTGGAAACGTGCAGTGGCCTTGAAGGTGAAGAAAAGGAATTTGATTTTGAAGCGGACTTCGAGGGTGATGGGGACAGTGCCGGCACCTTCGACATCAAGGGCGGCACTGATGCCCACAGATGCGAGTGTGAAGCCAAAGGCGTATGCCGAAACATGGGCACCGATTTCGAGTCGGAAATGGTAATAGGGATTTCCGATGGAATCGGTGGTGTGAGTGCTGAGGATGCGGAAATTGAAACCGCCTTCCAAGCCAAAGGAGCGGGAACCCAACAAGACGTTGCCGCTGACGCTGATATCGAAGTCGCCGTCGGATTCGAGATGGATGTTGCCGTACAAGGTGAGCACACCGAAAAGGTCCAGATTGGCGGCAGCGTCAAGGGTCCATTCGTTGTTGGAAATGACGATACGGAAGGAGGCATTGAACTTGAGGACTTGGAGGATTTTGACATTGCCGGTCAAGGCAAGTTCGAAGCCGGGCTGGACGGTGATACCACTGACGCTGGAAGTGCGGGCGATGCCGGTGGTGTTGAGGCGGAGGCGGCCTGAGGCCCCGATTTCAAAGATGGTGGCATTGGCATTGGCGGACACCGCCAAATCGAGGACGAGGCCGGGGTGGTTATCGTAATACACGGCGGCCAGTCCGTGGGCACTGAAGCTGAGGAAGCCGATGAAGAAGTCCACGTGGAATTCCAACAGGACCTGGCTGCTGGAGATGAGGAAGTCCACGCTGCCACTGCCGCGGGCAAAGCCGAGGAATTCGATTTCACCGGCCAGGTGCAGGCGGAAACCGGGTTGGACGGTGACGGTTGGGCCGCCGGGGACCACAAAGGATTGAGCGCTGTTGGACGTGTTCAATTCCAAGACGGCTGAGACATTGAATCGGAGGCCGATGTCGGCACCAAAGTTGGTATCGAGGCTGATCGCCAGACTGGTGACCAAGCCTTGTTCATTGATGCGGAGCAGCCCAACCACTGCAAGCTGCCCGATGGGATTGAGGGAAAGGGAAGCAAAGGCCATGACTTGCAATTCCGTGGCCGTGAGTGTGAACTCGAAGTAGCCTTGAATGACCAGTGTGTTGGCGATGTTTAAATCGCCGCGCATCATGACCTTGAAGCCCTGCGTGATGGAAAGGGTTTCCTCGGCGACCACCAGCCGGTTGTTGGCATCGCGCTCAAATCCATTGAACCGGCCATTGGAATCCTTGCGAATCTTGAAGGTCTCAACGGTACGGGCATTGCTGAAGGTATTGATCTCAAGCAGGAATTCGCCGTTCAAAGTGACTTGTGGGATTTCGTTGGCCCCCAAGGTGAGATGGACACGCCCCACGACACCCGTCTCAGCGCCAGCGTAGGCGTTGAAATTGAGTGTGCCAGTCAAGGCTCCCAAATAGCGGATGCGAGTGCCCACTGCACCGGTGACTTTGAAGAAGGCGGATTGCGCGTTGCCGCCGGCTTGAATTTGAAGGTAGCCGTTAAGCTCAATCACGTTGCCCACGGTAAGCTGGGCTTCCACCGTGACGGAGAAATAAACCTCGGGTGCGCGATTGGGGTCTTCTGTGCCGTCGAGTTTCGGGGCGGAGCGATAGATGTTGATGGTTGCGGATTGGCCGGGCAGCAAAAGCGGCAGGAAACTTTCCGGCAGCACGAACTGTTGCGATTGCATGGTGGTGTTGAACATGGCGGTCACGGTGCCGGAAGCGGAGAACAAACTGCCAACGTTGGGCAAGCCGATGTCAATGTTGCGACCGATGAAGAAGTAGCCGGCGACGCCCGGAGTGACACCAGGCCGGATGTTGCCGGAGCCATCCAAGCCGGTGATGATGACGAAGTAACCGGTGGCGGAACCGTAGTTAATCTGGGTGTCACCGATGCCAAAGGAAAGGCTGGCGGTGGCGAAGATTTCAAAGCGCTCCGGACTAATACCAATATAGAAGCCGCCATTCAAACGGAACAGGTCGGTGTCCATTCCCGGAGGACGGAGTCTGGCTTGGCCTGCGACTTCCAAGGCAAAGGAGAGCGGCTTCAGTTCGAAGGTGCGTGTGACATCCGCGCCTCCCGGGCCAAGGCCTTTCAAGGTCAGGGTTTCGGTCTTGAGGTATTGGGTGGTGTTGATTTGGAGGACACCCTTGGCATAGAGGAAGATGCCGAATTGCTCCAACGCACTGAAATTGGTTTCCAGGGTGGCCACACCCCAGAATTGCGGCACAGCGCTCATGGTGCCGGACATGTCGAGGACGAAACGGCCCGCCGAAGCGCCCACCGTGCCGAGCTTGAAGATGCGCAATTGTCCGGAGAAATCGAGGGTGAAGATAACCCGCGTGTAATCAATATCGAGGACCACTTCGGCGGTCAAAGAGATGAGGGGCTCATCCAAAAAGTCGGCCGCGCGCAATTCAATGCCGCCTGACAGTTCGATGAAGAAGGTGCTGGCCTGGGTGATAATTTTTACCGTTTCGGTGGAAGCAGCGCCTTGGTTGCCCGCGGCATCCTCCCAACTTCCAGCTATGAAGTTAACCGTGAGAACACCGGTGTTGAGGAGGCCGGTGTAGGAATAGCGGAAGGTGTTGGTGCCTGCAAGCGCGTCTGGCTGAGTGGGCGTGCCATTGACGATGATGTTTTCTCCGTTTGCGCCGGTGAGTGTGAACTCGGGGGCGGAGTCGAGGATGGAGGCAACGTTAAGGGAGCCGCCGTTCACAGGGGTGAAGGTGACGTCGAAATAGCGGACTCCATTCAAAGCCTCGCGGTCCACGACATTGCCCGCGAGCGGATTGGCCAAAGAGGCACGCGGCACCTGCACGGCAAAAGTTTCGCTTGCGGCGAGGTTGGTCATCCCCGAGTCATCGGTCCATGTGCCGGCAACATATTCGACGGTGTACACACCCGCCGCCAAGGTGGTAGGCAAGGAGTACCGGTAGGTGTCGGTGTCGGCGACTCGTTGTGGCGCACCCAAGGTGATGGTGTTTCCGGCTGCATCCTTGAGCAGGATTTCATCGCCGTTAATGCTTGAATGATCCAGTACTCGGTTTGCCGTTGGGCGGAAAGTTATAAATAGTGCGCCTTGCTGTGCGAGGACGTCGCGTCCCACCACGCCACCGGCTTGCGGATTGGACAAGGTGGCAGTGGTGCCCTGGACGGTGAAGGTTTGTGAGAAACCGATGTTGCCGCTTGCATTGCCGGAAGCGTCACCGGTGTTTTTCCATGCACCCGGCAGGAAATTGACGGTCACTTCACCCAAACCGAAGCCGGCGTCAGTGGTGGTCAAATAGTAGCGGAACAGATTGCCGTTTAATTGTACGGGTTGAGCGCCAATGGTGATGCCGGCTGCAGCCGAGCCGCTCAAACTAAATTCAGGATTGGAGTCCAAGACACTAGCCGCATCAAGTGTTCCGCCGGCCGTGGGGAAGAAACGAACATCGAGGTAACTTCGATTGTTGGTAGAGCCAAGGTTGCCGAGGTTGAGGGTCATGCCGCCCTGGGTTCCGCCAACGACCTGCCCTGCTGGTGTCGAGGTGTATGACCAAGAATCCGATAAGTAAGTCAGAGTGACGTCGCCTTCGGCGGCGAATTCGCCGGTGAGCCAGTAGCGGAAGCGGAGGTTGCCCTGGCTTGGATCGGCCAAGCGCAAGGGCGGTTGAGATTCATCCAAACGAATGGTTCCCAGGCCAGGGCCTGTCAGCGCAAACTCAGGTTCCAAATCCAAGATGGAATTGACATCGAACGCGAGGCCGGTGGGGGCTGTTGGGAGCATGAAATCCACATCGAGCCAATTGCGGCCGTTGAGGAGCCGAACGTCAATGCTGCCGCCGGTGGCGGGGCTGGCCAACTGAGCAGTGGCGCCGTCCACGGCGAAAGTGAGGGTGGCGGCTTCATTGGAAGCGCCGGTAGTGGAATTGCCGTTGGCATCGGTGACATCGGCGTTTTTGAAGCTGCCTGCGGTGATTTGGATTGTGGCTTCACCACGAGGGAAGGTGAAGTTCGGGGTGGTAATGACATAGCGGAAACGGGTGACTCCCTCGCGGCGGATGGCATTGATTAAGGCGTCTTGAGGTGTGGCGGCGTTTTGTTGGTCGGCGGCGGTGACTTGGAGTGGTGTCACTTCGAGGATGCCGCTGTCGTTGACGCGGGAAACCATCGGCACAGGAGTACCATCCACTGTGACGGACTGGCCATTGATGACCAGTTGGAACTCAGGCGCGCTGTCAAGGATGCTTGCCAAATCCAAGTTGGCTCCGGGCGGTGCTTGGAAGACAACATCTACATAGGGCCGGTTGGTGTAGGAAGTGCCGGTGTGGGTGGTCACGGTGGTGAGGCGGCTGTTCACCACATTCAAATCCACACGACCCGTTGGATCCACCAAAGCCACGGTGGGCTTGTTCAAAGCGGCCGTGCCGGCCTGTGGATCCACGACATCAAAAGCGACTTCCTCACCACTGGCATTGCGGAAGCCCATCTTTAGTTTGCCGTAGATGGACAACAGTCGCACCTGGTCAGGGATGTCGGCCAAGAACAACACTGTTACGTTGCCGGTGGCAACCTTGGACAAGTCGGCATACAGGCGGCCGCTGATGCTGATTTGGTCAGCGGCAAAGTTCAGACGTCCGATGATCAGGAATTTGCCATCGGTACTGAATTTGACGGTCACTTCGCCGTTGAACACTTCCTTGGAGGTGTAAATGGTGAATATCTTTGCACTGCCGGTAATGGTCATGGGGGAGGTGAACGCAGCTACGAACCCACCAAGAGACGGGTTGGCTTTGACCATGTTGTATTGGGTGACGACTTGTTGCTTGAGTGAGGCGAGCCATTGGTCGGGTGTCATGGCGGTCGGCAATCCGAAGGCCGGTCCCCGTAACAGCAACGGATCGTCAATAGAGGGCAGGCTCTTGAAGAATTCGACGCCACCCGCAAAGTCGTTCATGGACAAGCCGGTGTTAGGTTCCAACAGGATGCCGCCCGGAATGGAAGCGGACAGGAAGACACCCAACGGCCCCAGTTCGGAAATGCCCATTTGGATGGTGAGGCCGCCAACGCCGGGGAATTTGAAGCCACCGCGCAATCCAAGATAGAAGACGCGGTCGGCCACCGGTGTGGTGGAATCCAGGGGGTCAATCATGGTGCCGCTGGCGCTGAGTTTGAGGATGCCGCCGAGCAATGCGCCTTCGATTTCGCCGCCAAACATTTTGCCCTTCACCGATACACCAATGGCGGCAATGTCCACGATGGGGAATTTGCCTTCCAACAAAAGCTTGGGTGAAATCTTCAAGCCTTCGATCAGGCCGCCAAACTCCAATCCTTTGAGGCCGTGGAGTCCGGTGACGCTTGCAGACAAGGTAAGGACGAAGTCTTCCGGATGGTTCTCAATGTCCGCCCATTCGATGCCGATGGCTTGGATTTGGATGGGCAGCCATGAGGGCACCCCAAGCCCCTGACCTGTAGCGCTGCCTACGCCGAGGAAGATGCCGAAGCCGGGTTTGGCTTTGAAGCTGCCGTCGCCGAGGAAAGCGAAGTTGCGGCCTTCACCGCTGAGGGTGAGGCCGGCGACGCTGACTTTGGCGCCGAGGGAGGCAAAAGAAACTATTTCTTCGTTGTCGGCGGCACCGGTGTTGAGGAAGAAGTCACGGGCGGTGAGGGTGAGGAAGGTGCTAATTTTGATTTCCAAGGTGTCCACTTTGAACCGGAAGGCGTCCACGCGGCCATCGGAGAAGGTCAACTCAGCACGGATGGCTTCGGTATTTCGGGTGCCGTTGGGATTGACATCATCAGCGGTGTCGCGGTCTGTGATGGTTGCCGAGACGGGCTTGCCCGGGAAGAATTTTGCGCCACCGGAAGCAATGTAGATGGAACCGTTGAATTGCACTGGATTTTCGGCGTCGAAGTTGACGCCGAAATTGGTAACGCCAACGCGAATATCATCGAATTCGAGGATGCTGCCAATGCGAATCTTGCCATCGCCGCCGGTGGTGGTTGAGGTTGCGTTGGGATTAACTCCGCCGTATTGCAGTTCTGCCTGGCCCAATTGGAACCCGTTGCCGCGAACGATCAGACCCGGGATAAGGGCATTGGTCGGGTCATTTGGCAACGGGTCATACGGAGAAATGCTGCCACGGATGTTGAGGGCGGGAATGGTGATGGAAGCGGAATCCACGCGAACCAGTTCTTGAGCCGGGTCGTATTCCATTTGACCGGTGGCTTCGTTTCGGCGTCCTGCCGGGTCGTATTTGACCACGATGCCGGCCCCTTCCACCCGAACGGCGTTGGGCACATCCACCAAGAGTCCCGCCACGCGGAAGGTGAACTTGCCGGGGATGTCCACTCGAAAATTGCCGCTGAGCAACCCAAAAACATCCACTCCTACATCAAAGGTGCCGACGACACCGGTCAATTCAGCGGTGATGCCACTGCCTGCTTGACGTGTGGAGCCGCCGCTGGTGTTGCTGGTTCCTCCAAAGTTCAAGGTGGCCAGGTTCACGCCCACGCTGATGGTCAGATAGACCAGGCCGTCCTTGAAGGAGAAGTCTTCAATGCCGACGGTAGGCCCCTGCAGTGCAAGCGGCCCCAAATTGATAGTGCCGGTGGATGGGACAGAGCCCGGGGCGTCTTGATTGATTGTGAAGCGCTCGACACGTTCCGCATTACTCACCTGGTCCACGGTGCGGAAGGAATTGGGCCGGATGGTCACCACCACTTCGCCATTGGTAAAGAGGTCAATGGCGTTGTTGGGATTTCTGTCACTCAGATAATAGCGGAAGGTGGTCCCGGAAATGAGTGTCGGGCTGCCCACCAAGACAGGCCGGCCATCGGGTAAGAGGTTCAAATCGGCCACGCCCGTTCCACTGATGCGGATTTCGTCTCCTGTGATGGAGGTGAGGTCAATGGGACTGTTGCCGCGCGCCACAAAGGTCACATCAATGTACCGGCGCGCATTAAAGGCGGCTGCGGTGACTGCGGAGCCTGTGGTGGGATTGGCCAATTGCGCGGTAGGCGCGGGCGGTGGCAACACCCCTTGCAGGTTGGGAGTGGCGATGTTGAAGACTTGGACTGCCGCGAGGTTGTTGGTGCCGGTGGAGCTTGCAAAGGAATTGGCCAAGAATTCAATGGTCACATCGCCATTAGCGGTAAAGACGCCGGTGAAGCTGTAGCGGAACAGGTTGGGACCTACCTTGACCGGCGCCCCGGCGAAGGTTACTGCAGCAGGCTGGCCATTGAGCAACACATTGAATTCAGGGGCAGCGTCCATAATGGAGGCTTCATTGATGCCGCTGCCATCGCCGCTGCTGAAAAGCACATCAATGTACTGCTGCGCATTGAGGCGGGTCCGGTCCACCAAAGCTCCGGCAGTGGGGCTGTAAAGTTCCGCGGTGGGGAAAAGAATTTGGGTGCGCGGCGTTCCGACATCAGCACCAATCCCGAAGACACTGAAGCCGTTCAAACGGAAGCTCTGGAGTTTGAAGCCCTCGGCGCCTCCGATGCTGAAGGCGGCGCTGCCGCCCAAGCTGAAGATTTCCTGGCCCTCCACCCAAATTCTCAAAGCGGCGTTGGCAATCATGACGTTCACAACGCCGTTGGGGCGTTTGGTGAATGCGACGCCGCCGCTGACTTCAAATACGTTTCCGGCGCGGAAGAGGACGGTACCGGTAAAGCGGGTTACGTTTTCAGGAGAGGCAAAGTTGAGAGTTACCGACTGGGTGGTGTTGGGGATGTTCAAGACACGGGTAATGGCCGTGCCGGTGGTGTTAATATCCACGACGGCCGTGCCTTGAACAACCAGCCCATCCAGACCGACAAGGGCGATTTGACCTTCGGCGTGCAAGGCGTATTTGGCGGTTGCACCACTTCCTACGCGAATGAGACCCACCTTGCCATTGGTCAAGAGGACGCCCACGGCATCCGGATTGCGCACGCCTTTGGAAAGCTCGTAGGGACCCTGACCAAGGAAGATGGTGATGCCATCGCCCGCGAAGGAGCCATCCGAACCAATTACGATGTCGCCGTGGAGCGTGACGAAGTCGCCGATGTTCAGTTCCAAATCTTGCGCGAATACAAAGACGCCAGTCTGTCCGGGGCCGAAGCGGACCACCAAATCGCGACCATTGACGTTAATTGTTTCATCCACCGTGCTGCCGGTGGTGTTAAAGGCCACTCCAACTGTTGCTCCGACATCCAGCCCGCCAAGCGCCACGGCCACTTCCCCGCTGACATTACCGGCAACGCCCGTGCCGGTGAGGATGAAGGCCCCTTGTCCGTTGCGGATGCTAAATCCGCTGTCGCCGTTAAACTCAAGCCCCACGATGTTGACGTTGGCAATGGCCAGCCGGGTAATCTTGGTTGTGCTATTCTTCCGTGTGACCTGGTCGAAGTAGAAGTCGCCCGTCAATCCAAACTGCTTGCCGCCGAAATCAATGGTAAGCAAAACGTTGTAGGCGGTGATGCGCACATAGGGACCGGCGGGGAGATTTAGACGGATGGTTGTGTTGCCCACCGTCAGTGTTTCGTTCACGGCCTGGGGTATTGTGTTGATGGCGAGCTTGAAGTCGCCGGTGAAGGTGAAGCCGGTCAAGTTCACCCCCAATGTTCCGCCCAATTCAGCGGCCATACCATTGGGAGTGATGATGAAGGTGCCGCTGCCGTTGGTGAAACTGACCATGGGAGTGCCGGCGCTTTCCAAGCTCAGGCTGACTCCCCACGCCGCAACTCGGACGATTTTTGCGCCGCTTTGAGTGGTGCTCTGCTCAAAGGCAAAGTTGCCGTTCAGGGTCACACCGGCCACAGTCAAGGCAATGTCCGTCCCGGACACTTGCACATAAGGGCCGGCGGGGAGGTTCATCGTGATAGTTTGATTGCCGACGGTGAATGTTTCATTAACGGCTCTGGTGGTGTTGTTGATGCGCAAGCCAAAGGTGCCGACGAAGCTGACGTCGGGAATGTTTTGCAGGCCAACGGACGCCGAAACTTGACCGGCCAATCCATCCGGGGTGATCAGCAGGGACCCGACGCCATTTTGAACGACGACATAGTTGCGTGTGCCATCGCCGAGGCCCAAACTCAAATTGGCCACGGCCACACGGATTACTGTACGGGTTGCATTGTTGGGGCCGGTGGAGGTAATGCGCTCAAAGGCAAAATCACCACTCAAGGTTTGTCCGGCCACAGCAAGGGTGACGCCGGTGCCGGCGACCTGTACGTAGGGTCCTGCCGGCAAGTTGAGCGCAATGGTTTGTCCGGCGACCTGGAAGCTGTCCACCACGGCATTGGGGGTATTGTTAATAGCCACGGCAAATGTTCCGGTGAAGGTCACTTGCGGCACGTTGACGGTGACGTTGGCCTCCAAGCGTCCTGCAATGCCGTTGGGGTTGAGCAACAGGCTGCCGGTGCCATTGGTCACAACGACGTAATCCATGTTGCCGCTGCCGAGGCGCAGTTCCACTTCGGATGCTCCAATGCGGACGGTGGTGCGATCGTCGGCAGTGCCTGGGGTTTGGTCAAGACCAGCCGTACGGACTCGTTCGAATGCGAAGTTGCCACGCAGGGATTGCCCGGCCACAGCCAAAGTTACGCCCGTGCCCTCCACACGCACATAAGGCCCGGCGGGAAGGTTGAGAGTCAAGGTATCGGAGCCCACCCGGAATGAGGTGTTCACCGGTGCATTTGTATTATTGATGGCCACACTAAAGGCGCCTGTAAATGTGACGCCTGGAACATTCAACGAAACCGTACCGCTGACGCGCCCGGCGAGACCGGCGGATGTTATGAGCAGTGTACCGGTGCCGTTGGTCAGGCTGACGTAATCGGTTGTGCCGTCACCCAATCCCAAGCTGACTTGAGAAGCGGCGATTCGAACGACGGACTGGGCTGGCGTACCGGTGGTGGTGGTTTTTTCGAAAGCGAAATTGCCGCGCAATGTCTGGCCGGCGATGTTGAGGTTGACGTTGGTGGTTTCCACGCGCAGAAACGGACCGGCGGGCAGGCTCAAATTGAGTGTCTGAGTGCCAACTGTAAAGTTTTCATTCACCGCGGAGGTGGTGTTGTTAATGGCTACGCGAGCTGTGGCGGAAAGGTTAATGCCGGGAACGTTTTGGAGGCTCATGGTCGCCGAAACCTGACCTGCCAAACCGGCGTTTGTGGCCAGGAATGTTCCTTGACCGCCGCTGACCACAACGTAGTTGGTGGTGCCATCGCCAAGAGCCAGGGCCACGTTGTTGAAGGCGACTTTGACAACCTTGGTGTTGTTGGGTTTGGTGATTTGTTCGAAGGCAATGTCGCCGCTGAGCGATTGACCTGCGATGTTCAATGTCACGCCCAAGCCCTGAACCTTGACATAAGGTCCGGCAGGTACGTTCAGCGCGACAGTTTGACCATTAACGGTAATGCTTTCGTTAACCGCCTGGTTGGTGTTGTTGATGGCCAATTCCAAGGTGCCGGTGATGCCCACGCCCGGGATGTTCACTGCGACATCAGCGGAAAGACGTCCTGCCATGCCACCGCCTACACCACTGGTCAGCAGGAAGCTGCCCTGGCCGTTGCTCAAGACAACGAGGTCGTTGGTGCCATCACCTAATGCCAGACGGACATCAGTGGCAGCCACACGCACAACGGTGCTGCCATTCACACGGGTGGCACGCTCGAAGGCAAAATTACCGGAGAGCGTTTGTCCTAAGACATGTAGTCGGACGTTGGAGCCCTCCACCCGCAGATAGGGCCCTGCGGGTACGCTCAAGTTGATTGTTGTTCCGTTCAGGGTAAAGGACTGTGCAATGGCACGATTGGTCGTGTTGATGGACAAACCAAAGGAGCCTTGGAAAGAAATGTCGCCCGGAAGATTTAACCCCACACTGGCACTCAAGGTGCCGGCCATGCCCGTGTTATCGAGCAGGAACAGACCTTGACCCTGACTAACCTGCACCACTCCGGCCAAATCCAAGGAGACCTGGCTTGCGGCGACACTGAGTTTGCGTTGGCCCAAGTTATCGGTCACCGATTCAATGGCAAAATTGCCGCTGAGGGTTTGACCCAATACCGTCAAGTTTAGGTTTGTTCCTTCTATGCGCAGATACGGGCCGGCAGGCAGGTCGAGATTGAAGGAGCGGCTGCCAGCGGAGAAATTATGGCGAACTGGGGCGTTGGTGTTGTTGATGCTGAGGGAGAGGTTGCCGGAGAATTGCACGCCGCCGAAGCTCAGGCTGGTGCCCAAGGTGATTTGCCCGGCCATGCCGGCGGGTGTTAGGAGGAATGCACCGGTGGGCACGTTCAGGTTCAAGCCGGCCAAGTTTAATTGAACATTGGTCATGGCAACGCTTACCAGGCGGCTGCCGTCCGGTTTGGTGACCTGTTCAAAGCTGAAGTTGCCGGAGAGGGTCTGCCCCACTACTGTGAGTTGAACATTATTGCCTTCAAAGCGCACAAAGGGGCCGGCGGGCGCTGAAACTGTGTAATTTTGACCATTGACGGTAAATGTTTCATTGACGGCAGCGCTGGTGTTGTTGAGGACCAATTGCAAGGTGCCGGAGAGGGAGACTTGCGGAACACTGAGCGCGACGTTGCCGGAGATTTGACCTGCCAGACCGGCATTGTTGATGACAATCAACGCCTGGCCTTGAGACAAGGTGAGGACGTTGTTCACACCGTCGCCCAATCCCATGGAGACATTGGTGGCCGCCACACGCGTGACCACCCCGCTGGTGGTGGTGGCGCGCTCAAAGGCGAAGTCGCCGGAGATGCGCTGACCTGCGATGGTCATTTGGACATCCACACCTTCGACGCGCAAATACGGACCCGCAGGCAGATTTAAGGTGATGGTTTGATTGCCGATGGTAAATTGCTCGTTGACGGTGGCGTTGGTGTTGTTGATGGCCAGAGAGAATGTGCCACTGAAGCTCACGCTGTTTCCGGGAATATTAAATCCGACGGTGCCACCGATCCGTCCCGCCAAACCGCTGGGTTTGACGACCAGGAAGCCTTTGCCTTGGGTCAATGTGACGACGTTGGCAATGTTGAACGAGACATCGGTGGCAGCGATACGGACGAGTTTAGGCGGTGTGCCAGCGCCCACGGCTTCGCCTTGATATTGCTCGAAGGCAAAGTTGCCGGTAAGGCTCTGGCCGGCAATGGTCAGGGTGACTCCCAGCCCTTCAACTTTTAGATACGGGCCGGCCGGCAAAGTCACCGGCGTTCCGCCCGGAAGTGTCACAGATTGCGCACCCGTATTGATCGCCACACGGAAACTGCCGGTGAAGCTGTTGTTGCCGGGGAGGTTGAAGCCAACATTGGCACTGAGGATACCAGCGATGCTGTTGCCACTGAGCCGGAAAGTCCCGGCGCCCTGGGTAACACTAACTACATAGTTGGGGCCTTCGCCCAAGCCCAAGGTTACGTTGCTCGCAGTGATGGTCTGGACACGAGAGTTGTTGATGGTTTCCTCGGTGAAGCTGAAGTTGCCCGAAAGGGTTTGACCCAAGACATTCAGGTTCAGACTGCCACCAAAAGAAAGTTCACCATTGTTGACATTCACGACGACGGCCTGGGCGGGATTGCCACCCACGGGCGGGATGATGATAGTCCGATTGACGTTGGCACCGGTATTGTTAACGCGGATGGTGGCTCGCCCGTTGAGGGTTACATCGGGGACGCCCAGAAGCCTGACATCGCCTTCGGCATACAATGCGTAAGTGGTCGTTGCGCCGGTGACGCGCACCAATCCAAATGTGGCGTTGGCCAAGAGGAAACCTTTGGCGGCAGGATTGATGGTCCCATCCTCCAACAAGGCCGGGCCACTACCCATGAAAATGCTGGCGTTGGTGGCGGCGAGTTCGTCTCCGTTGAAACTAAACTGCCCTTCAATGACCACAAAATTGGCGATGTTCAGGCTGAAATCGCCGAAGAAACTGAAGACGTCGTTTCCATTGGGGAAACGGATGTCAATGGTTGTGTTGCCGAGCGTCAGGGTCTCATCCACGGCAAGCTTGGATTTGTTGATGCGCAAACCAAAACTGCCGCCAACACCCACACCGCCGCTGGCGATGGAAGCCTTGCCGCTGAGGACGCCGGCCAAGCCACCCGAACCCGGCACCGCCGGGTCTGGGGCCACCAACACCAAGGCACCTTGACCTTCGGTCAATCCCTGGCCGCCGAAGGTCACGCTGATGTTGGCGAGGGCCACACGGGTGACGCGGCTGTTGTCGGACCGCGTGCTTTGGTCAAACATGAAGTCGCCTTGAAGTTCCGGCCCCCCTGCCCCGCCCAATTGCAGCCTGGCCCCGAGCACTTCGACGCGCAGGAATGGTCCGCCCGGCACGGTTAATGGAATACCCTGCCCACCCACGTTGAAGGTAGTGTTAACAGCTGCGTTGGTCGTATTAATGGCGAGGGCAATACTGCCTCCCGACAAGGTGGCACCTGGTATATTGACACTCAGACCGGTCAGGCTAAAGCGTGCCGCAACGCCACTGGAGGTAATCAACATCGCACCCTGCCCACCTTGGACAGAAACGTACTCGACACCATCGGAGCCCAAGCGCAAGCTGAGGTTGGCTGCGGCGATGGCGACGCGTTTCTGGTCGTCAGCCGTACCCATCTGACCGTCCTGACCTGCGGTGGTTGTTTGTTCAATGGCAAATGAGCCGCCCATCGTCTGGCCGAGGATGGTCAAGCTGACCGGCGTCTGGGTGCCCCCTTCAAATCGGAAATAAGGTCCGGCGGGCAAATTCAAAACTTGAGTCTGATTGTTGATGGTGAACTGATGGCTTACTGCACTGGTGCCATTGTTGATGCGCAACTTGAAGTCGCCGGCGAAAGTTACCCCGGGGATGTCCACCGCCACCGCACCGCTGAATTCACCGGCCAGCACGCCGTTTTTGATGACCAACAGACCTTGGCCCTGTGTCAGTCGAACAAAGTTGGTCGTACCATCGCCCAGACCTGCTTCCACATTTGTACCTGCGATGGTAACGAGCGTCTGGTCGTCGGCGGTATTGGCGAGTCCATCAGCACCGAGGCTAACCTTGCGTTCAAATACGAAGTTTCCGGAAAGTGTTTGTCCCCCGATACTGAGACTTAAATTGCTTCCGCTGAAGCGGACATAAGGGCCGCCAGGCAAACTTAAAACGACGGGTGCACCTGCGACAGTGAAGGATTCAGAGACCGAAGCCGTAGTGGTGTTGATCTGCGCTCCAAGTGTGCCACTCAAGGTGATGCCCGGCAGATTGACCGCTACATCGCCGCTTAGAGAGCCCGCAATCCCGGCAGGAGTCAAAACCAGGAAACCCTGACCGTCAGTCAATGTCAGGACAGGATTGGCGCCATCACCCAAGGCCAAAGTGACTTCCGTGGCCGCGACGCGAACCATCTTCTGTCCGTTGGTACGGGTGATTTGTTCCAAGGCAAAATTGCCCGTCAACGTCTGACCCGAAACCTCCAATCGAATGCCCTGCCCGGACACGCGCAGATAAGGGCCGGAGGGCAGATTGAAGGCGAGAGTGGCAGTTCCAACGGTCATTTGTTCGTTGACGGGGGCGTTGGTGTTGTTGATGTCGAGTTGGAAACCGCCCACAAACCGCACTGCCGAGCCTGCATTGATTTGCACGGATGCGCTGAGCGTACCCGCCAGACCCGCATTGGTGACCACCAAGAAGCCCGCACCATTGGTGACTGCAACTACTGCGGGATTGCCGCCGCCCAAGCCCAGCGAAACATTATTCATGGCCAAACGGACGACCGGTTGGGCAGCAACGTTTCCATTGGCTATGGAGCGTGTGAACTGCTCGAAGGCAAAATCTCCGGTCAAGGTTTGGCCCAAGATGGTGAGTTGCGCGCCCGTGGCCTCGACACGTAGGTAAGGTCCAGCAGGCAGGTTCAATGTGATACCGCCATTGCCATTGACAGGCAGGGTTTCGGCCACCGTCAGACTGGTTGTGTTGATGGCCACCGCAAAGTTCCCATCAAAGGTGACATTCGGGATGTTCAGATTGACGTTGGCGCTGAAGCGTCCAGCGATGCCGCCGTTGGCGATGAGCAAAGCGCCGGTTCCGCCGGTCACGCTCACCACGGGGTTGGCTCCGCCCAATTGAAGGGCAACGTTGTTGGCGGTGAGGCGAACGATGCGTGTGCCGTCGGTGCGGGTGATTTGTTCAAACGCAAAACCGCCGGACAGCGTCTGCCCTGCCAAATTCAAGTTGATGGCGGAACCTTCAACACGCAGATAGGGGCCGGCAGGAAGATTCAAGGTCAGCGTGGTGGTGCCGACACGGAAGGATTGATTCACCGCGGCGTTGGTATTGTTGACGCGGACGCTTAACGTGCCGGTCAAGGTAACATTGGGGATGTTGACCGCCACCGTCCCGCTCAGGGTGCCGGCCAGGCCTGAAGAAGTGGCGAGGAATGCACCCTGTCCTTCTGTAATCGAAACATAGGTGGTGTTGCCGTCACCCAACCCCAGTTGAACGCCCGTCGCTGCGATGCGCACCACACTGGTAGGATTGGTGCCGGTCGTTGTCGTTTGTTCAAAGGCAAAGTTGCCATGCAACGTCTGGCCCAAGATGCCCAAACTCAAATCCAAACCTTCAACACGCACATACGGGCCGGCGGCCACGTCCAAGCTGACCGCTTCTCCGCCCACAGTGAACTGCCGGCTCACCGCCTGGGTGGTGTTATTGACCGCAACGGTAAACGAGCCATTGAAGGTGACGCCGGGAATGTTCAAGCCCACAGTGGCAGTCAACCTACCGGCGAGTCCGGCATCAGTGATCAGGAAGACACCTTCGCCCTGGGTCACGCTCACGAGGGTATTATTGCCACTGCCCAAGGACAGGGAAACATTGCGAGCCGTTATGCTCATCAGCGTCTGGCCGCCGGCCTCGGTGGCGCGTTCAAAAGCGAAGTCGCCTTGCAAGGTTTGACCGGCGACCTGAAGCAACACGCCCTCGCCTGCTACACGAACATACGGGCCGGCAGGCAGGTTCAAGCTGACGGTCGTGCCCTGCACCGAAACCGACGAGTTAACCGCCGAGGTGGTAGTGTTGATTTGTACGCCAAGGTTGCCGCTGAAGAGCACTCCAGGCACTGTCACACTAACGTTGCCGCTGAGTTGTCCAGCCAAGCCGCTGGTGGACAGGAGCAACATGCCACCGGCGTTATTCACGCTGACCGCCCCACCCAGGCTGAAACTGATGCCTGCCGCTGCAATGCGCAGAGCGCCGTCTTCCACCCCTGCACTGGTGGCTGGTGACGATTGTGGCGGCAAAGCTGAGCGCACCAAGCCGCTGCCATTGCTACCGAGGCTGGCCCGGTCAAAACCATATCTGCCACGCAGGGTCCGTCCCAGGACCGTCAGTTCCAAGTCATCCCCCTGGAAGCTGGCAGCGGAAGCGCCGGTTGCAAAATACACTCGCACCCCTGGCTCGTTGCTTCCGGGGATGCCAATCGTTTCATCCACCGGCAGTCCGGTATTGTTGAACTGTACTGTTGCTCTGCCGGTGAAGCTGATTCCACTGACACCAATCACTTCGATGGTTCCGGTCGCAAAGACCGCCAAAGTGCCATTGGCGAACTTCACCACACCTACCCTTGCATCCCGCAGCAGCACGCCCATCGCCAACGGGTTCATGTCTCCGGACGGCAGGCGAAGCGGTCCGCGGCCCAAAAATACCAACATGTCCGTGCCGGCGAATACTTCGCGTCCGGCAAGACTCGTGAAACTTACATTGCCCTCGATGGTGACAAAGTCGCCAACGCTGAAGCTCAGTCCTTCACCGAAGAAAGCGAAAACATCCCCTTCTTCGGCGCTGAAGCGGATGACAATCTGACGGTTGCCGACGGTGATGGTTTCATCCACAGCCGCACCGGTCTTGTTGATGCGCAGCCCCAGGCGTCCGCTGGCCTGAGCGGGGCCGGCCTGTAAATCCACATCACCACTGAGCATGCCCGCGATGCCTGCCGGAGTGATTATGAGGCCGCCCTCGCCGTTGGTAATGGCCTGACCGCCAAAGGCCACGCTGGCATTGGCCACGGCCACGCGCGTAACAGTACCGCCTGCAGTGGAAGTTGTTTGATCAAAGACAAAGTCACCCGCAATGGAAGGACCGCTACCGCCGCCGATTTGCAAACTGGCGCCGATGACAGCCACACGCAAGTAAGGGCCGGCGGGGACATTGATGGTTATCGGGTTGTCTGCAACGGTTAATGTTTCATTGATGGCGGTGGAGGAGCTGTTTATCTGCAACGTTACGGTGCCTCCGCCCAGGGTCACACCTGGAATTGTAATGGAGGGATTTACGCTGAAGGCCGCGGCCATGCCGGTGGAATTGATAATCATGGCTCCCTGGCCGTTGCTCAAGGACACGTAGGTCTGGCCACCGCCACCCAAGCTTAGGTTAAGATTGGCTACGCCCACCCGCACCACTCGCTGCCCGCCAGCCGCCACCGTTTGTTCAAATACAAAATTGCCGCTTACAGTTTGGCCAGCGACTGTGAGCGTGGCATTGGTGCCGGTGACCCGCACAAATCGGTTGCCAGCGGGTGCGCTGTCCACGTTGACTTCCACGGTGAAGGTTCCCCCGAAGGTGACGCCGGGAATGTTGGTGGTCACGGTGCCGGCAAAGTTGCCACGCATTCCGGTGCTGTCTATCGTGAGGTTTCCGCTGCCGTTGCGCACGCTGACAAATTCTGTCGTGCCATCTCCCAAGCCCAGGACAATGTTGGCCAACGTTACGTTGACAGTGGTTTGGTTGCCGGCAGTTTGGCGGGTGAATGTAAAGTCACCCCGGAGCCGCTGGTTGGCCACTACCACTGTGATATCCGTCCCCGCCACCCGCAGATATGGACCGGCTGGCAGTAAGAGTGAGACTGTATTGCCGTTGACCACCACGGTTTCATCCACGGGCAGATTGGAGTTGTTGATTTCCACGGAGAGTTGGGCATTGAGTCCCACCGCAGGAACTTGAACAACCACCGTTCCCTGCAATCTTCCCGCCAAGCCGGTATTGGTGGCCACAAACATCCCGGAGGCATCGCTCACGGACAGGAAGCTGGTGCTGCCATCTCCCAGTGCAAGGCTGACTGCCGTGGCCGCTACCCGTACCACCTTGGTGCCATTGGCGCGACTAACTTGTTCAAAGGCAAAGTTACCGCGGAGGGTTTGGCCGGCTACAGTTAGCTGCACGTTTGAACCTTCCACCCGGAGGTAGGGGCCTGCCGGCAAGGTGATGGGCAGCAAGGCATTGCCTACGGTAATGGTCTCGTTGACGGCCGCGTTTGTGGTATTCACCGCCAAGCCAAACTGGCCGGTGAGATTGAAACCGGCACCTGTAGCCACATTCACTTGAACTCCGACGCGGCCTGCCAAGCCGGTGGGGGTAAGAACAAATGCACCGTTAGCTTGAGAAGCAGTGATGACGCCGCCAGCAAGGTTCAAGCTGCCGTTGTTCACACCCACCCGCACCACTTTGGCGCCGCTGGTGTTGGTGGTTTGCTCAAAGGAAATATCGCCACTCAAGCGCTGGCCCAAGATATCCAAATAAACGCTGGTTCCCACCACCCGCACGTAGGGACCTGCGGGGAGGTTTACCAAGCCAAGGCTGGGTTCATTGATTGCAGCAGGCAGGTTGTTGATGAGCAGGCTGAAGGTCCCGCCTGCGGCCACCTGCGGCACAGCCAATGCAACACTGCCGGAAAGCTCACCAGCCAAACCTCCACTGGCCAATAACAGCGTGCCACCTGCGTTATTCACAGTGAGGATGTCCGATGCGCCTGCCCCGAGTCGCAGACTGACGTTTGCGGCGGAGATGCGCAACGCGCCAGCGTAGGCGCCGTCGGTCACGCGGTTGAAGGAAAAGTCGCCGCGCAATGTCTGGCCGGCCACACCGATGGCGAGGTTGTCTGCGCGAAACTCTGTGACTTGAGTGGTGGTGTCAAAACGAACAACGACGTTGCCGGTGTCGCCGGGCATGAAGATGGTTTCATTGACAACACGTCCTGAGTTGTTGACACGGACAGTTGCGGTACCGTTGAGAGTGACGTTATTGATGCCGGTGATTCCAATTTGACCGGTCGCCGTGAACGCCACCGTGCCGTCGGTGAATTTCACCAAGCCAACCGTGGCATTCTGGACCATGACGCCGGTGGCCGTGGGGTTTAAATCTCCATTGGGCAGACGCGCAGGCCCCTGGCCGAGGAAGACTAGGAGGTTGTTGCCGGCGAACACTTGATTTCCACCGGAAGCGCTGAAGCTGATGTTGCCTTCGATGGTAACGAAATCCCCTACATTGAAAGAAAGGTCTTGGCCGAAGAAGGCGAAGACATCTGTTTCAGTATCTCCGAATTGCACCGCCACTTCGCGCGAACCGACGGTAATGATCTCATTGACAGCCTGACCGGTTTTGTTGATGCGCAAGCCAAGCCGGCCGCTGGCGCCCACTCCGCCTCCTTGAACGTCTAAATCGCCTGACAACATGCCGGCGATGCCGGTGGGAAGAATGACGAGTGCACCTTCCCCACGCCGCAAACCTTGACCGTCGAAGGTCACGCTGACGTTGGCCGCTGCAATGCGGGTGATTTTACTTCCGTCTGGGCGAGTTGAAGAATCGAATGCAAAATCACCGGACAGCTCCGGCCCGCCAGTGTTGCCAATTCGCAGGGAGGCACCGATGGCTTCCACGCGCAAATAAGGCCCGCCTGGAACATTCACAGTTACCGGTGTTCCACTCACATCAAGGGTCTCGTTTACCGGTAGAGTTCCAGTATTCAAGGAGAGACGGACATTTCCACCGGACAAACTGACACCCGGGATGTTGAAAGATGGATTAACGGCAAAGGATGCCGCCATGCCCTGTGCACCCATGATCATCAACCCGCTGCCGTTGGCGACAGAAATATACGTCTGGGCGCCGTCGCCAAGGCTCAGGCTCAAATTACTCACGCCCAAGCGCAAGGCGTTGCCGGTAGCCGTTGTGGTTTGTTCGATGACGAAATTGCCCTGTAATTGCTGTCCGACTACGGTCAGGGTAATGTTGGTTCCGCTGACGCGAAGGTAACGCTCGGTGCCGGCGGCATTGGCGCGGATTGCCACACTAAAGCTACCGCCAAACTGCACTGCCGGCAGGTGACTGGTCAGCGTTCCGCTAAAGGAGCCGTCCAAGCCGTTGTCATCCAGTGTCAAACTGCCCGAGCCGCCGCTCAAGCTCAGGAAATCAGTAACGCCATCTCCAAGCCCGAGATAAACATTGGCAAAGGTGATGTTCACCGTGGTGGTGTTGTTGACGGTGCGCCGTTCAAAGGCAAAGTCGCCACGGAGTTTTTGGCCTGCCACAACCAGGGCCACATTGGTGCCGCCAAAACGCTCAATGCCAGCAGCCAAATCCAATGTCTTGGTGACGCCGCCCACGGTCAGTTGGCGGCGCACGGGTGCGCCGGTGGTATTGCTTTGGAGGCCGACTTCGCCCTCGATTTCGACCTCCGGGATGCCCTCTACACGAGCACGTCCGCCAGCTTGATAGGCGTAACCGGCCGAGGTCAACAACACGATCAGTTCAGCATCGGAAATGCGCAAGCCCAAGTCATCATTCGTTGGGGGCGTTCCACGGTCATCTCCAAGGAACAGCTCGATGCCTGTTGCACCAATAAGGACTTCACGAACATCATCGGCGGTTCCCTCGGTTCCGTCGGCACCTGCAAAAGTGGAGATTTCGACTGCAAAATTACCGCGCAAATCCGCCAAAGGTGTGCGGAGGATGATGTTGTCCCCGCCAAACCGGCTCCTGCCAGCCTGCACATTCAATGTCCGATTGATGCCTCCAACTGTGATGGTCCGATTGACATCGGAAAGAGTGGTATTCTGCTGGGCACCGAAATCGCCGATGAATTGGAGTGCAGGCACATTCACCACCGAAGCCGTGCCGCTGACATCGAAGGCATAAGTTCCGTCGGGCAACATCAACAGGGCCAAAGTGGCATTACTGACACGGACTCCGACATCATCGGTGGTTGCGGGTGTCCCCTGGTCATTGCCGAGGAAGAGTTCAAGGCCGGCCGCGGCGGCCAGGATTTCATTGGTAACGGCGTTCTTTTCAAAGAAAAAGCTGCCTGTCAACGTGCCCAAGGGGGTTATCAGCGAGAGGTTGTCTGCTGCGAAGCGGCGGATGTTTCCTTCTGTGGGTCCGAAGTCAATATGCAAGGTGTTGCCCAGCAGAGCAAGAGTTTCATGGACTTCTCCGCCCGTGGTGTTGATTTGCAGGGTGATATTACCACTCGCGGATAATCCGGCCACTCCGGTTAATGACGCCGAGCCTGACGCCATCATGGCATAGGTGCCGTTGCCGCGTAGAACCATGGCAAGTTGGCCATTATTGAGGGAGACGCCGAAGGCCCCCGGCAATCCCAAGGTTGCCCGGACGTTCAAAGCACCGGCCTTGATGACGGTGTCCACACCTGTGCCGCTTGATTCAAAGGAGAATTGCCCGGAAACATCCACGAAGTTGCGGACTGCCAGTGTGGCCTGCCCTTGGATGCGCACATAATTTCCGGCGGCCAAGTGCAACATTTGTCCGCCAAGTTCAGCGTCTATGGCGGTGCCGGTGCGGTTAATCTCGAGGTCCATTTGAGCAAGCATGACCAAGTCGGGGACACCCGTCAGGGCTACTTGGCCGGAAGCCCGGCCTGCCAAGCCGCTTACCTGCAAGACAAACAAACCGCTGCCGTTGGACAAGTTTAACGCAGCCGAGCCCGCAGCGATTCCTGCCTGTAATTGACTGCCGGCGATGCGAATAACTTCCGTGCCGCCAGTGGTGGTCTGCTTTTCAAAGGCAAAATTGCCGCGGACGGTGATGGCGGTGCCGATGGCAAGTTGAACATCGTCGCCGGAGACGCGGACGTAGGGGCCCGCCGGTACGTCCACTGTTACAGTACTACCTTGCACCTGCACCACGCGATGAACGGCATTTGCGGTGTTGTTGATGGCGATGCCCACCGTACCGGTCAGGCTGATATTGGTCACGGGATTCACCGACACTTGGGCCGAAGCTGCGCCTGCCATGCCGTCCGGTCCCAACACAAACAAGCCGCTGGCGTTGGATGCAGTGATCAAGTTATTGCCGCCGGCCGCCAAAGTCAGGCCGGCGTCCGCAAACGCGATGGTGACCACAGTGGTTGGGTTATCACCGGCGGTGGTCCTTTGCTCGAAATCAAAGTTGCCAGACAAGGTTTGGCCAAGCACGGTCAGTGAGGCGGTCTGACCAGGCTCCGGCCCGCGGACCTGCACCCGGAGGTAGGGTCCGGCGGGGACCAGGATATCCACCCGCTGGCCGTTGACATTGACCGCCGTGTTCACTTCATCGGAGGTGGTGTTGATGGTAACGGTGAAGGCACCCGACAGGCTGATGCCTGTGCCAGCCGCAACCGCTACATTGGCCACTGCTGTGCCAGCCATGCCGGCAGTGGTAATCATGAACAAGCCGCTGCCTTGGGTAACCTGCAATAAGCCGTTGCCAAGGTTTATGGCAACTTCGCTAGCCGCCACAGTGACCACAGGCACATCATCTGCCGTACCAATGACCATATCGGGGCCAGCCCCCTGACGCTGTTCAAAGACGAAATTGCCCCTGAGGGTTTGTCCCAAAACGTTGAGTGAAATGCTTTGTCCGCTAACCCGAATGAAGCGTCCGGCGGGCATTTCAATAGTTTGAGGCAAACCAGCGACCGCCACAGTTTCTCGGATAGCACGATTGGTTCGATTGAATTCCAAGACAAAATTTCCGGAGGCCGAGAGTGCCGTGGTTGCGTTGAAACTTAGCCCGGCAGCCACACGCCCTGCCAACCCAGCATCAGTCACAATCAACATTCCTTCTCCGTCCACCACTGTTACTGCGCCACCACCTAGGTTCATCGAGACCTCGCTGAAGGCCACTGTCACGCTGCGGGTGTTGTCGCCGGGGGTATTTAACAAACCGTCGGGACCGCCATTGGTGCGTTCCTCAAATGCAATGTTGCCTGAGAGGGTCTGCCCGGCCACGGTCAGGCTTACACCGCTGCCGCTCAGGCGCAGGTAACGGCCAACGGGGAGGTTGATTTCAAGCGGGTTACCACCAACGGTGACCTGTTGGTTCACGGCTGCAGGAATAGTGTTTAATGCCAAGCCGTAGGTGCCGCCCAAGGTGAGGCCTGTACCTGCGTTGACATTGACTGTGGCTGTGGCCCGTCCGGCCATGCCTTCGGGGGTGATGATGAAAGCACCCGCACCGTTGGTAACAGATAACAAAGGCGTGCCGCCGCCGGTGAATTGTACCTGTACATCCTGCGCGGCAATCACCACGGCCTGCTCGGTGGCCATGGGGCCGGGCTTGCTGAACACGAAATCGCCGGAAAGCGTCTGGCCGAGGAGACTTACTTGTAAATCGTCGGCTGCAAACAACAAGGCACCAGCTTCGATTTGTCGTGTGCTGTTGTCCGGCATGGTTACGGTGGCCACAGTTGTGCCTTGATTAACTTCGATTCGAGCAGCGCCGGTGAACGTTACTTGTGGTACGCCCAATAATTCGATGACGCCCGCTGCATACAAGGCATGGCCGCCTCCGGTCAATTCGCGCAGGCCGACTTCGGCATCGCGCAGCATCACGCCGGTGGCGGCGGGATTGATGGTCCGGTCTGGTTGCAAAACCGGTCCACGGCCGAGGAACAATGTTAAGCCAGTCCCGCTAAATTGGCCGGCGCTGAAAACAATTTCCCGGCCCTCAATGGTCACAAAATCGCCGATGGTCAGAACAAGGTCCGAGCCGAAGAATACCAACACGTCAGCACCGTCGTTGAACTCAATATTGAAGGTCCGGCCGTTCACCTCCATTTGCTCGCTCACCGGCAACCGGCTTTTGTTCACCCGGAGACCGAGGCTTCCGCCCACAGACACCCCGCCGACGGCGACACTTGCCCGTCCGCTCACATACCCTGCAATGCCACCGGAGCCAGGCACACCGGCATCCGGAGCCATGATGACGAAGGCGCCCTCGCCTTCCGTGATGCCCTGGCCATCATAAGTAATGGACAAGTCGGCGACGGCAAAACGAACGACGCGGGTATTGTCCGCCCGAGTGATTTGTTCAAAGAAAAAGTCTGCGTGCATGGAGGGGCCACCTTGTCCGCCAAGTTGCAACGTGGCATCCGAAACGGCCACGCGCAGGAAAGGCCCGGCTGGGAGAATGGCGTCCACGGGGATGCCCTCCGCCACCAAGAATCGCCGCTGTACCGGTTCGGGTGTGGTATTGATTTGCAGTTGGACACTGCCACCGGTGAGGGAGGCACCCGGCAAATCCACATTCACTGTGACCGAGGCCACACCCGCCACGCCCAGCGGACTCAGTATAAACGCCCCCTCCCCTTGCGTCAGGCTAACGTAAGTGGCGGTATCGTCGCCAAGATTTAGAGCCAAATTGGTGACTCCCAACCCGATAACCGTGCCGCCATCGGCCGTTGGCGCTTGTTCAAAAACAAAGTCGCCTTGCAATGATTGGCCGGCGACAAGGACTGCGATGTTGTTGCCTTGGACACGTAAATACCGTCCGGTGGGATTCGTGGTATCAATGCGAACTTGCAATGCTCCCTGAACGCTGACTTGCGGCACATTGACCGCCACTGTCCCTGCAAACTCGCCAACCACGCCGCGATTGTCCACCACCAAGAGAATATTGGAGGCATCCACGCTCACGACTTCTGTTTCGCCGTACCCCAGCCCCAAATGCACAGAGTCGGCGCGCAACTCTACGCGGGTGTCGCCGTTTTGGGTGATTTGCTCAAAGCGGAAATTGCCGCGCAAGGATTGGCCGAGGATGTTGACGCTGCCGGCAGTCAATTCCGCTCGCACATAGGAACTACCGCCTGCCGGCAAGTTGATATTGGTGCCGCCAACCGCAAGGGTCTGCGCTGTGCCGGTGGTGTTGACCATCACCGCGACCGTCCCACTCAACGTCAGTTCAGCAAAGTCCGGCCCCAACACTGTGGCGTTGCGAATGGCCCCCGCCACTCCGGCACTGGTGATACGGAAGGCAAAGTCACCGTTTTGCACGGCCAGAACGCGCATGGTGCCGGCGTTCAATGACAATCCGATGCCTTGGCCCGCTACGGAGACATCGGCGCCTGATTTCTCAAAAGTCAGCAAGTTTGCGGTAAAGGTGTTCCCCAAAATCACCAGTCGTCCGTTGGCGATTTCCGCCTGCACATAATAGCCACCGCTGTTGGCAGATTGAACGGTGACCGCCTGGCCGCCCACGTTCAGCGTCTGAGTGGTGGTAGTTGTATTAATGCGCAACGCTACCGTCCCCGCCAGCGAGATGCTTTCTCCGAAGTCAGGCCCCAACACTTGGCCACCGCTGACTGCACCCGCCATGCCCGACTGGGTGAATCGGAATGCGAAATCTGCATTGTCCAGCGACAGCACGCGCTTGCCACCGGCGGCCAGGAGAAAGTCCAGTCTATCGCCTGTGACATTGACCTCGGAGCCGCTTCGCTCAAAAACAAAACGGTCTGCTGCGAGACGGTTTCCGTAAACTGTCAACTCTCCAGAATCCACTTGCAACCGCACGTAGGGGCCATTTTGGGAAGGGGCGATGCTCACTGATTGGCCGTCCACCGTCACAGAAGCCGTTGTGGAGGTCGTGTTGAGGGACAGACTAACGACTCCCGACAAAGTTATGTTGCCGCCAAAATCGGGTCCAGTCACCACGCCGTTGCGCACAGCGCCAGCGATACCGGCTTGAGTAAATTTGAATCCAAAGGCTGCGTCCTCCAGGGCAACTATTCTCCGGGTGCCGGCACGTAATACAAAGTCAAGGTTACTGCCGTTCACAAGGACCTCAGCCTCTTGATTGCGGAGCACAAACGAGTCGGCCGTCAAGGTGTTGCCGGCCACCTGCAGAACGCCATTGGCGATGTGGACTTCAAGATAATTCCCGCCGGCTGATGCTGCAGGCAATATGATGCCCTCGCCGCCCACTGTGACTGTGTGGGCGGTGGGAGTGGTGTTCAAGAGGAGACTGACAGTTCCCGAAAGCTCAATAGTTCCACCGAAATCGGGGCCTTGCACCTGGGCATTGCGAACACCGCCGGCGATGCCCTCCTCCGTTAACTTAAAGGCGAAATCGGCATTGGAGATGGCTAATATACGTTTGGCCCCGGCGCGTAAGGTGAAGCCAATATTTGTGCCGGACAAATCAAGTTGGGAGCCGTTTTTGGTAACGTTCAGTTGGCCCGCAGTGAAGCCGTTGCCTGCAATCAAAACCGAGACACCAGCAGCGCTGAATTGCATGGGTTCATTGACTGCCAAATTCAAGGAAATGGTTTGAGGGGAGCCATCCGGCAACTGTGCGCCGGTTCGCACATCCGTTTGGACCAACAGGCCGGTGGTGTTGGAGGTAAAGGCAAATTGACCGTTAATCTCGACATCAGGCATGCCCACGATACCTCCCTGCCCGGAAGCCGTCACAGCATAATCACCCATGACGCCAACCACCATGCCCATGCGGCCGTTGTTGATTTGCAGGCCCTTACCATCGAAGCCCATGAAAGCGGTGACGTTGGAAGCACCGACGTGTAAAACCGACTCGCCCTCCCATTCGTTTCGTTCCACTGCAAAGTTACCCGAAACTTGCACCGTCCCACCAAGGTTCAATTCCATCCCTGCCCCTTCCAAACGCGCCATTTGCCCCTGGGCATGGGTGAATTGCACTTGGAGTGATGCGCCCCCAAGTTGAATGGTCTCCGTTACGGCGCTTCCTGTATTATTATATACAGTGCGGAACTGGCCGGTGAGGCTGACGTTGGGCACACCATTCAGGGCGGCTTCGCCGGCGGCAGTAAAAGCCACTTTACCTGTGGCGGTGTACAACACCATTCCCAAAGTAGCATCGTCCACCCGCGCCTGAACCATGATATTGTTCATGACCACCTGAACTCCGCTGGCTCCTGCAAGGATTTTGGTGTTGGCCCCTAAGCCGATCTTTTCAAAGGCAAACGCGCCCGTGATGTTCACAAAATTGGCAATGGCCAAATTTAGGTTGCCTTGGAGGCGGTGAACTACTGTGCCATCGGCAAACTGAACGGTGATTTCGTTTTGCCCGGCCACCACGGTTTCCAAGACGGGTGCACCGGTGGTGTTGGCAAAGGCTGTAATCGAACCCAAAAGAGTGAAGGACGGAACGCCCGTAAGTGCCGCCTGACCGCTCAAAGTCATCGCGTACGTACCCGCAGCGGGCAGCAAGACCAAGCCCAAGCGGCCATTGCTCAGGCGGATTCCCGTGCCATTCTCACCCACAAACGCAGTCAAACCATCGGCCCCGGCGAGGATTTTTACCGTGGCTCCATCAAAGCTGCGTTCAAATCCAAATTGACCACTCAGCGCAATAAAGTTGCCCACGGCAATGTTGAGATTGCCGGAAACCGACTGGATGACCGCGGTGGAATTGAACACCAAGGATTGGTTGCCGACAGGTGTGGCCACTGTTTCGTTGACGGTTTGGCCCGTGGTATTGGCACGCACCTGGACGGCACCGCTGAATTGTACTCCGTTTATCCCAAGCAATACAGCTTGAGCGGAGGCAGCCAACACCATGCCTTCCGGCTGTAACATCAAAGCGCCGTTGATATTCATCACCCGCAGACCACTTTCTTGTTCGGTGCCCGCTCCAGTGCCCAGCAAGGCGCTGGCATCCGTCATGGCCGCTTTCAATACACGAGTTCCACCCGTGCGAGTCCCTCGCTCGATGGCAAAACTGCCGCGGATGTTCATAAAACCGTCCGCCGCCAAGGCTGCCGTGCCTGCCACACGTAAAAAGTTGCGGTAATATTCGCCGGAATATTCGATGGTTTGACCGCCTACGGTCACCGGCCCGAAATCAGCGCCGGTGGTATTCACTTGAATTTCCAGTGCCTCGGCGCTGAAAGCCACCCCCGGCACCCCGGAAAGTACCGCCGTCCCCACACTTGCTTTGCCGGCAATGCCCGAGCTGGTGATTTGGAAAACACCCATCCCATTGGATGCTGTCAAACTGACCGACCCTGCAGTCAAATTGACCCCCAACCCTTCTGCCGAAACATTCCAGTTTACCGAAGCACCACTACCTGCCCGCTCCAAAATTAACTGGTCAGCCGTCAGGTTGCCAAAATTGGTCGTCACAGTCGCGCCCAGCACGCCAATTTTGAAGTAGGGTCCAGCTGGCAGTGTGCGCGTCCCCACCACGGCAAGGCTGTTTGTGGTGTTAACGCGCAACTCAAACGCACCTTGAATGGCCAGCCCCGGAATCGCAGATGTCTGTGCGACGTTCAGGAGGAACCCGCCGGCCACGCCCCCTTGGCCAATAAGAAACTCACCATTTCCGTTCAAGGTTACCAAGCGCTGGCCTCCGGCATTAATCTCCAACCGGCTGAGGTTGGCCACCGCTGTAACCACACCGGCCGACCGACTGATGAGGAAGAATCCCTCCATCACTTGTCCGGCCAATTCCAACAAACCACCAGCGCCAAACGTGAAATCACCACCGCCCACTACGGCCAATAGAGAATCCACCGTAATATCGCGCATGGATACCCCCGTGAGGCGTGGGCTTTCCAAGTCGGCGTCGAAAATCACCGGACGCAGGCCATTGACGGTGATCCGGTCCCCGCCATAAACAAACGAGGCTCCGTTGGCCTCCACAATCAGTTCGTCATTTCCGGAACCGGCTTCCACCGTCACCGGCACTGTGGCGGAAGGGATCACGGTGATGATGTCGGCCCCCTGCCCTGTTTGGATGGTGAAGGTGGCGAGGCCGGAGGCCGCCAACGCACCCGCTTGAACCGTGACTTGGTCGGCGTTTTGGCCGGCGCTGTCATTGGAGAAGGTATCGAGAGTAAAATGAGTAATGTTGCTAAAGGAAAAGTTTTCAAACGGTGTTCCGCCTATGGTACCGCTGATGCGGGTCATGCCGGCGGCGGGGCTGTCCACAGTGATGAAGTCAACCCCAGCGCCAAAGTCCACTGTCCGGAAAGTAAAACTCTCGATCACGGTCGTGGATGTCGTGGGTTCCAAACCTGAGAAGGCTAGGCGGACGGTTTGCGCGCCGGTGAGAATCAATTCACCGGCATCAAGGCCAACAGCGGTGTAGTCGCCTGAGGTGAATCGTCCCCCTTCCAATTGCAAGCTGTCAAAGCCACCAGCGCCGCCATGAAATTCAATCGAAAAGTCTGCTGCTTCCAATTCGTCCAACCGGACGGTCAACGTGTCGTCCACGTTATCGGGTGCGTAAATGCGGACACCTGAAAATTGATGGGTGGAAATGGTGAACAGGATTTCGTCAGTCTCCAAATCAATTAATTGAACCACTCCACTGTCAACGCCTCCAAACGTTAGGAAATACCGCCCTGCGGATTGCTCCGTTGTTTTCAAAGTAAAGTCAAAAATCGAAACAGCTTCATTTGCAGGCGTTTCTGCCGGAGGGCCGTTGGCCGAGTGCAATGTCATCACACCCAATGCAGCGGCAGTTAGGAGGTTGGAATCTGGGTTGGGAAAGAAAACGCCGTTATTCGACAACATCTCCACAACGTTGTCTGTACGTTCCTCCAAAATCTCAACGGACTCCCTTAAATTTGCTGCATCTGAAAGCTGGTTTTCGATCGGTTGCGAGCTTGAATCCTCGTCGGAATTTTGAGCGCTCGCGAGGACCTCAAATTGCTCGTCTGCCATTCCATTCCACAAGCCATTCTGAGTGGTTTTTTCTGAGTGCGTTTCCTCCAAAGCAGTCTCTTGGACGATTGATTCCAGTTGGTTGTCACTCGCGAGAGTGGCCCCGCCTGTGGATAGCACATCCGCCGAGAGCAATACCCTCTGCTCAAGAGCTTCCAATACGTAGGCACCCTTATGAGACTGGCTGGCCATCCAAGGATTATAGATGCGGCTAACGAGTCATCTATATCACATTGGGCGCGCTGGTGGAATCACAAATCATGTTATGCGCAAATTAGTAGATGGTTTAATTTTCAATGTCAAATCTATTTATCATTTATTTTGAAAGTTTTTTGGCGTTGCTTGATGAGACAAAACGCACCGCGGTTTACCGTCCTGCAAATAAACATTTCAAGAGCATCGAATGTCAGGGCTGAGCGTCTGGCACCTCGCAGAAAGCATGTCTTTTTCTCACAAAGACTTTCAATCATTGCCAATCAAAGGGCCTTGGGCCACACTGGGTGGGACGCATGAGCAAGCGTTTTTACATAACAACGGCGATTGACTACGTAAACGGCCAACCCCACTTGGGGCATGCCTACGAGAAAATCATCACCGACGTCATTGCCCGCGCCCATAGGGCGTTGGGCGAGGAGGTGTTTTTCCTCACCGGTCTGGATGAACACGGGCAAAAAGTGCAGCAAGCGGCTGCGGCGATGGGTAAAGAACCGCAGGCTTACTGCGATGAACTGGCGGAGGATTGGATCCGGTTTGTTGGCAAATTGGGCCTATCCAACAACGAATTTATCCGCACCACCCAGCCGCGCCACAAACAATGGGTGCAAACGGTGCTCAATCGCCTGCATGCCCAGGGGGACTTTTATCTGAAGGAATACCGGGGTTTTTACAGCGTCAAAGAAGAAACTTTTTTGACTGAAAAAGACCGCCGGCCGGATGGCTCGTTTGACCCGGCGTGGGGAGAGGTTATCGAGCTCACGGAGCAAAATTATTATTTTCGGCTGGGGCGACATCAACAATGGTTGATTGACCATATTGAGGCACACCCGGAGTTTGTTGCGCCTGATTACCGGCGGAATGAAGTGCTGGGCTTTTTGAAGAACAACGTCCTTGAAGACCTTTGCATTACGCGGCCCGTGTCGCGGTTAAATTGGGGCATTCCCCTGCCCTTTGATCCAAACTACGTGACGTACGTATGGTTTGATGCACTGTCCAATTATGCGAGTCTTCCGGGAGCATTAGGGGATCCGCTTGTAGTGCGCACACTGGGTCTGCCGCAACCGCCGGATGGGCCTGAGCTGTGGCCGGCTGATATCCATGTCATTGGCAAGGACATCATCAAGTTTCACGCGGTTTATTGGCCCATCATGCTCAAGGCTATGGGGCTGCCGCTTCCAAAGCAAGTGCTTGTGCACGGTTGGTGGCAAAAAGATGGGGCCAAATTAAGCAAATCCACCGGCAACATTGTGGACCCGGTTGCAGTGATTGATGAATGGGGTTTGGATGCTTTCCGTTACTATTTGGTTCGCGAGCTGGCCATCGGACCGGATGGCAATTGGACGGATGCCGGTTTCAGCAGCCGCTACCATGCCGAGCTGGCCAACGGATTGGGCAACCTCCTTAACCGCACGTTGAACATGGTAAAAAGATACCGCAACGGCACGGTCCCACAGCCGCATGCAGAATTGGCTCAAGAAGCGGATGCCGTTGTGGAGAAAGTGTCCAAACTTTTGCAGCAAAACGAGTTGCAGGAGGGTTTGATTGCCATTTGGACGCTGGTCAACCGCGCCAACCAATATATTGACCAGACTGCACCATTCAAGTTGGCCAAGGACCCTGCTCAGGCGGGACGTTTGGATGAAGTCCTCTACAACTTGCTCGAATGTTGCCGGGTTTTGGCGATTCTATTGTCACCGTATTTGCCAACTACCTCAGCACGGATGTTTGAACAACTGAATTTGGGGCAAGTGCCGGGACTTCTCGCAGAGGCGAAATGGGGTAAATTGCCGGCAGGGCACAAGGTGGGCGAGCCATTCCCGCTGTTTCCGCGTAAAGATCAACCGGCAAAATGAGCTAAATGCCCTTCTTGCCCGTCTGGTGGCGCGAACAAGCATGAATCGAGGGCTCAGCTCAGCGTTGGCCGGGCTCGCGGGCCCAACGAAGACCCGGAACTTTGCCTGCGCCGAGTGCATCCCAATATTCGCGTTTGACGGCTTCATAGATGCCGTTCAATCCCTTGGCGTCGCGGTCACGGTCAACTGAAATCCAATGATTGGGTGCTGCGGGTTTGGGAGCTCGCACAAACCTGGCCCCTTCCTTGCGGATGGCTTGCGTGATGGGGCGGTCCGTCCCATCGGGATTCAAAATGCCGTAATCGCTGTTTTCGTAAAGCCGGAAGCCGCCGGCGTACCACCAGAAAAAGATTCCCTCCGCCCCCGATTCAACAAGCATGCGGTAAAAATCCCGATAATACTGTGCGGTGAACTCCATTTTTTCAGGACTTGGGGACATGGTGTTCATATCCCACACACTGTTGCCCATTTCGGCCCATACAACGGGGAGCTTTGGGTTGCAGAGGCGGGCATAAGCCGCGGTGAAATGGCCCGGGCGCACCTTTTCCCAGTCGCCAATACGGCCGTAAGCTTCGGGCTCCCATAAATCCACCGCGTTGCGCAGGCCGTAAAAATCGTATGGTAAAAGGCCGGACCAATTATGTGTTGGATCGCCTGCAAATTGCATCCTAAAGCTCACCAAATGATGAGGGTCCACTGACTTGACGAGTCGGCGGGCCTCGGCGTAACGCGCCGCTACAAGTTCATCCAAGAAAGTCCGGTAGTCGGACACCATCTTGCGCCATGGGCCGTCTTTGAACAAATGGCCTGGATCCGGCACATCCAAAGTACCGTTGACTTTGGGAGCAGTGAATTCCCAAACTCTTTCTGCCTGAGACAGATCCCCATACCTTTGCTGCACCCATTGCCGCCATTCTTGGGAATACTGTCGCCGCTGGTAGGCATGGTCATAATGGCTGGGTTCCCACGCCAAATCATAGGCGAAAATGGTGTCATGTTGGGGCAGGCGGAAATGCTCGATGAGGGCCTTCATTTCATTCCATCGAAAATCCATGGGCGTCCCTGGTCGCAATGATTGGTTCACCTTCAAACCCAATCGCTCGCAGCGACGGAGGAAATCGAGCAAATGCCCTCCATTTAAGGAGCGGTAATAAATGAATGCACTGACGCTGTTGAGTCCGATGGCACGGATGCGCTCCAAATCCCGTTGGACGACTTCCGGGTCATAGCCGCCGCGGCCAATCCAATGTTCAAAGTAGTCATGAGGGAGTGCGATTCCCGTGGAGGGCATATAATTGACGCCGTGGGCTTTCCAAAGCCGTCCGCGCCATCGCATTTCACCGTCCACCACCTGCACGTATTCTGGTTTAGCGGGTGGTTGCCATACATGGAGTTCATGTTGCAGGCGGTCCACGAGTTGGCCATCCACTTTTAATTCAGCATTTACAATGCAACCTTCCAGAGGCCAAAAGGCCGGAGGACGCTCTACCTCCCAGACGTGGTTTCCGGGGGAAAGTTGGTTTGTGGACCATTCGTGGGCAAACCACGGTTTACGGCCTCGAAGTGTTTCTGCCCGTATTTGAACAGAAACATTTTCCGCTGGGTTCCAACTGACCAGAGTCACGCCAAGTCGTGTGGCCTGATTGGTAAAAACGGTAAATAACTCCGCGCCACCATCCTTGAAGAAAACCCCTCGCCGCATGGCATTGAAAACGCTTGGCAGCCAGGAGCGGACTTCCTTTTGGCGGTAGAAGGCAGGCGATTCTGGTGTAAAAACCACGCGCAAACTGCCTGCGTAAGGGCCTTGAAAATAACTCATCCAAGCTCCCAAGGCACCCCGATGTTCTCCGGTACGGGCATCGCGCGCCACTAAAAGTGGTTGCCAGCGCCATGGGCGCCGCTGGTCAAAGCCTTCCCCCTGCTGCCGCGGGTGCAAAGCATAAACACCGGCTGGCAGTGCTGTCCTGATTCTATGCTGCGGGACCATACCAAGATCGGCGGGAGTCTCCACCGTGACTGTTGTTTGGATGGGGTAGAACAAATAATCAGGACACAAACCTTCCAAGTGTGGATGGTTTACAAACCCCGGAGCCGTGACGGTGCCAAAAGGATTGGTGGCCGTTCCCACATCGTCCAACCAAAATTCGTGCTGGCGTCCTGAAACTTGGGTGTGGCTCTGGGCAATGCCGACGGTAAACCGGACTGCTTGAGCGGGGTTAAAGCGTGCCTGAGGCCCACTCCGATTGGGAGGCGGTTGCCAAGGTTTGAAGGCATCCGGCGGCAAAACGTAGTGCTGCCATTGGGTGGAAAGATTAACGGTGGCAATCCATCGGGAGCCATCCTCTTCCACCCATTCCACGGCAAGCTGGCGGGTGGCGGCGGCACCTTTTGCGCGAAAACAGGTTAGAGTGTGTCCTTCAGGGAAAGGTTTTACCATTTGGGGACTGCTCAAAATATCCCAGCCGGTGAAGTCTGTTATCATAACGTGCAAGGCAGGATTGCCTGTGTCCATGAAGACTTCCCATTTCATTGGTGTTTCGGGTGTGTTGCTTGCCCTGCGCCATGCGGATAAATCGCGGTTGGAAAAATCCATTATTATGTGGCCGGGCCGCTGTTGTTGGAGCATGGCCTCGTATTCTGCACGGCCCAACCATTGTTGCCCAACGAGAAACAAACCAGGCTTCCAAGCAGGCACACCCAAGGCCAGCAAGCGCCCTCCTGATTTTAAAAAGGCGTCCACGGTGTTGACCGCGTTGGCGGGCATGCGTCGTGCCTGGGGCAAAATCAAGGCATGGGCCACATTGGTTAGGGCGGTTAAGTTGGTCAGGTGGGACAATCCCACCCATGTGACGTTGTAACCGGCGTCGGTGGCATGCCGGGCCAATTCTTCGGCCCAAGTCCGGTCATATCCCATCCCTTCTTCAAAAAAGAGGGCTGCGCGCTCTGCGCCAAGGTTGGAAGCAATGAAGGCAAGCGCAACCGCACCTGTGCAAATCCATCGAGATGACATGAGGCAAGCTTCATGGGACAGCAGCCTTGCGTCAAGCCTGAGGCGGTAGAAGGCAAGGCTTTCTCGACAACAGCAGTTCGAATTTGTTAGGACTGGGTTGTGCGATCGAAGGTTTTGCAAAATATCACACGTATTGTGGTGAAATTGGGCACGGGTATCCTCACCAACGCTGCCCGGCAGCCGGATTCTGCCCAGATGGAACAACTAACCCGCCAAGTGGCCTTGCTGCGACGAGCGGGAAAGGAAGTAGTGATGGTTTCCAGCGGCGCGGTGGGGGCCGGCATGGGGGCATTAGGGTTTGAGCGACGGCCAACCGAGCTTGCGGATCTACAAGCCTGTGCTGCGATTGGACAAAGCCGGTTGATGGCAGCTTACGAGTCCTTTTTTGCCCGGGAAGGACTTACGGTGGCGCAAGTTTTGTTGACACATGATGATTTGGAAGACCGGGAGCGCCATCTTAATGCACGAAACACTCTTTTGGCATTACTTCGACATTCCAACGTTGTCCCGATCATCAATGAAAATGACGCCGTATCCGTCACCGAGCTCAAGTTCGGGGACAATGACAAGCTTTCTGCGCTCGTGGCCACCTTGTTGCCTGCGGATTTACTGGTCATATTGACCTCGGTGGACGGTTTGATGGAAAATTACGGGAAGCCCAACGCCCGCACCATTTCAATAATAGAAAATATAGATTCCTCGTTGGAGCGCATGGCGGGCGGGACCAGCAGCGAGACGGCCATTGGCGGAATGAAAACGAAAATTCAGGCCGCGCGCATTGTGGTTCGTTCCGGCATTCCGATGGTCATTGCGTCCGGCCGAAAGAAAAATACGCTTCAGAACATCATCCAAGGGCTTAATGAAGGCACGCTGTTTGTTCCGAAGCCGTCCAAGTTGACCGGGCGCAAACGGTGGATTGCCTTTTTCCACCACCCACGCGGCTCGTTGCTAGTGGATGATGGCGCCCGTAAAAGCCTGCGCGAAAATGGCCGAAGTCTTCTGCCTGCCGGAATCGCGCGTTGCGAGGGCGATTTCCAAGCGGGTGAGGTGGTGAGGATTTGCGACTTGGATGGAACGGAATTTGCCCGAGGCATCAGCCGTTTTCCGGCTGATCAAATTCGTGCGCGCCAATGTGGCCGCACCGAAGTGGTTCACCGTGATGACATGGTGATCCTCTAAATCCGAAAACCAGCCACACTTGTTTTGCAATGAAAGTTTTGCTGCACGGAAAGGCCCAGAATTGCCGAACGGTAAGCTTTGACGCTGACGACAATTCGGTGCAGTTGATTGATCAACGACTCCTGCCGCACCAATTCGATGTGGTGGCTACCAAAGATTACCGGGAAACAGCATGGGCCATTCAAGACATGGTGGTAAGGGGAGCACCCGCGATTGCTGCTACGGCAGCTTACGGGCTGGCCCAAGGGGTGCGCGCATGGCGCGGCAGTTCGATTCATGCCTTTAATGAGCATATCCAAAGAGTGTTCAATACGCTGGCCGAGGCCCGGCCAACGGCGGTGGACCCGGTAAATGCGATGCGGCAAGTGCTCACGGTCATAAAGCGTGGTTCAACAGTTTCTGAATGCCAAAAGCTGGCCCTGGAAGCGGCGGAGCAATTCGCTCAAGCCAGTGTGGAAGAATGCCTTGCCATTGGGCGCCATGGGGCGTGTTTGATCAAGGATGGCATGCGGATTTTGACCCACTGCAACGCGGGCTGGCTGGCTTGTGTGGACGTAGGCACGGCGACGGCGCCTCTTTACGCGGCCCAGGCAGCCGGTAAAAAATTTCATGTATTCTGTGATGAAACACGTCCACGCTGCCAAGGCGCCAGTTTGACCGCATGGGAATTGCACCACCAAGGCATTTCCCACCATGTCATCGCGGATAATGCCGCCGGCCACTTGATGCAACGTGGAGAGATTGACCTGGTGATCGTGGGCAGTGATCGCACGTTAGGGCGGACCGGCCATGTGGCGAATAAAATCGGCACCTACACCAAGGCCGTTCTGGCCCATCGTCATAAAATTCCCTTTTACGTGGCGTTACCTCTTTCAACTTTGGATTGGCAGGTGACGGGTCCAAACAATATTCCCATTGAGGAAAGAGATGAATCAGAAGTACTTGGTGCTTGGGGAGCGCTAAATGGAAATGGTTTAAGCCAGCGCGCATATGTCCGTATAACCAACCCCGGAAGCCATGCTCGGAATCCGGGTTTTGATGTGACTCCACCGGAATTGGTCACGGGAATTATTACACCTGTGGGAATTTTCCGTCCCAAAGAACTTTGGAAAAACCGGCGCAAACTGGGTTGGTCGCCCTCTGGAGACTATTCATCGTGATACTCCGGCCATGAAGCGCAAGGTTTTGATATTGGCGGCGGCTACGTTGACCTTTTATGTCATCGCCTTCCATGGCATCGAATGGTGGCGGGAAAGGCTGGGGCCGTGGGAGGTGACCTTTTCCAGCCAGCCTGGAAAAGCCCCCACTCTCACCATTCGCCAACCTCAATTGGGTATTGATAATGTGGAAGTGGTTTTCGAGGGGGAAAGTGTTCCACCAACCAACTTCTTTGTGCGCTTTGATCAACCGGTGCGAACAGTGCCGTGGGGCGTTGTTGTCCACCAAGACCCGGTAAAGTTTCCCGGTGTGGTTACCCTTCACGTGCTCGGCCACGAGGTGGAGATGATGCCACGGACACTTTCTTTGGACCGTCGGTCGGTGGCTTGGACGGCCAAGGCCACCCACCGATTAAAACCGGAAGACAAACTGCCGCCGGAGCAGTTGCTTCGGAAAAAATTTCAACGCGAGCTGGGGCGCCCGCCGGGTCAAACCGCTGGCTCTTGAAAGACGCGGCGCAGGTATTCCAAGCTGCGGGTGGCGATGATTTCAGCCCCTTCTTCAAATTTGAAGACCTCCACAGAAACCCAACCATTGTACCCCACTTCACGGAGTGCCGCTGCGATGGGGACAAAATCGGTGTCGCCAAAGCCCGGGCCTTTCAAGTTTCTGTCATTGGCGTGAAAATAGACAAATTCGCCTTTGGATTCGCGGATGATTTGGGGAATGGGTTTGGTTTCGCCGCACATGGCCTTGACGTCCAGGATGATTTTCATGTTGGGGCTTTGAAATTGGTGGGCGAAACGAATGGCATCCTCGGCACGGTTGACGAAATTGGTTTCCATGGGGGCCAACGGCTCAAAGCATACGGTGACTCCCCGGTCTTCGGCGGTCTTGACGGCTGGGCGAAGGCAGTCTGTGGCCCATTCCCAAGCCTGCTCCATGGTGACACCGGGCAAAAGGCTTCGTTGCTTGGGTGAACCGAGGACGACCACCTGCCCGCCCAAGTCAGCACAAAAATGAACCAGCTCCACAAAATAATCGGAGGTTTTCCGGCGGATTTCAGGCTCCGGGCTGGTCAGGTACATGCCATCGGCGCCAACTAAAACCCAATGAATTCCCGTCAACACCAGCCCATGCTGTTTGGCCAGATCGCGGACGCGCCTGCGTTCCCCGGGGGGGACATCGGTCACGTATTTCCCCATGGTGAAAGGGGCAATTTCAAAACCTTCGTAACCGGTTTTCCGGGCATGCGCCATGGCGTCCTCCATGGACCAACCCTGATAAATCTCGTTGCAAATGGCGAATCGCATGGCCTGAAGATGAAACGCCCCCAACCCACTGGCAAGCCGAAAAGGCTGTCAGCCGTTGGAAAATCATCTCGTCAGTTGTTTTCAATCAGGACATCATACCGCCATGCCATTCCGTGAAATGAGTCTCGACGAAGTAGCCGAGTATCTGCATCTGCGGCCCGAAGACATTCAAACACTCGTCAAGCGCAATGAGATACCTTGCGAGAAACGCGGTGGTCGAGTGGTGTTCCGGCGCCACGAAGTGGACGCCTGGGCCAGCCAACGCATTCTTGGGCTGGGCTCAAAACCATTGAAGGAATACCACGACCGCACAACCGCCGCCACGCGCAAACTCCTGCCCGGCGAAGCATTGATGTCGTGCCTGGTGAAACCGGAATACGTCTTTCCATCACTCAAAGGCAAAACCCGAGCTTCCATTTTACGCGAGCTGGCCAGTCTGGCGGATAAAACTGAATTGGTATCCGATGCTCACGAGCTGTTGCAGAGCCTTGAAGAACGGGAAGCTCTGTGTCCAACGGGTCTTCCGGGTGGCCTGGCAGTGCCTCATCCCCGGCATCATCTACCGTATCTATTTCAAGAATCTTTTCTGTTGGTGGCTCGAAGTGCGCAAGATATTCCCTTTGGAGCGCCGGATGGCGAGCCGACGCGCATCTTTTTTCTTTTGGCCTGCCAGGATGAGCGGCTGCATCTGCACACTTTGGCACGCATCTGCCTCATGGCACAAAAAACGCAACTGGTGGCCCGGCTTCTTGATGCACCGGATGCCGAAAGCATGTATCAACAATTGATGGAATGCGAAGCAGAGGCTTTGCAAAGCAAGAACGACTGATAATCAACGCCGGCTCTGTACGGCCTGGCACAAAAAGACGCCCTCCCCGCTTACCATGTCTGTCCAGCTTTCCACGACTTGCAGTCCCAAGGGATGAAGCGCGTCGGCAACCTGAGCGGGGGTGTAACGATAGGAAGAAAACAAGCGCAGGCGCTCCCCTGCGCTGAAGTGCAAGGGGACGCTGCCGACGGAAACCTCCACAGACTGTTCAAAAATCCAATCTCCGGTAATCACCCAGACGGGGGGATTCCCTTGGTATTGTTGGGTGGTAAATTCCATGTGCCCGGCATAGGGAGGAATGCCCAAATCCTCCAAAAAGACTCCCAACCATTGGCGGGTTAATTCGTTGTCGTACTGGGGCAAAACCCCCGCCAAAGCGGTGGCATGGGAATCATCGGGGATTAAATTTGCGCTTAGCAGCAAATCACTGTTGGGAATCAGCCATCGGCTTAAACATTCCCTGATTTCTTGAGGTGACAGGGAAGGCAACATGCCGAAAAAGGAGAAAACGGGATGAAACTGCTCTATGACGTGAGTTTGGAGCCAAGCCTTGCAATCTTCGAAGGCGGTTAAATCGCACACCAATGGAAAAAGGCGGCCTTCCGATGTTTTAAGTAGACTTTCAACGGCGTGGGCGGCTGTCAAAACCAAGGGCAGACTGATGTCCACGGGGGCGTAATGAATTTTTAGACGACAGGATAAAGCCGCTTGCAGCAGAATTTTATCCTTCCCCCCGCTGCCACATCCCAAACCAATTAACAATATTTCACGTCCTTGGAGGCGTCTCATTAGTGCTTCGCCAGCATTTTGATACAAAAGGGCAGCGCTATTGTCCTTTCGAGCGGGAGAATATGCTTCGTGCAAAGCGAGCCAGCACCGCGCCTGTCGGGGTGTTTCGTAGTGAAATGCGGCAGGGACCACCCGACGTTGAAGTGCCTCGATCAAGGCTGCGGTGCGGACGGCAGGTCGGACACTGTCATGGATGGTAACATGTAAAAACATGTTTTAAGCCGCACTGGATGGCGGGACAGTTGGTTTGTCATTCAAAGAGGGGGTGCTCGCCGGAAAAAACAAGCGGCGGAAGTCATGGGCGATGACGGTTAACACGGGCACCAAGACAAGCGAGACGAAGGTTGAGAAGATAACCCCGAAAGCCAATGAAACCGCCATGGGAATCAAGAACTTGGCTTGCAGACTTTTCTCCATGATGAGCGGGAACAATCCGGCAAAGGTGGTAAGAGAAGTTAATAAGATGGCGCGGAACCGTGCCACCCCTGCCTGCCGCACCCCTTCCATAACGCTGTGGCCTTCGGCACGAAAACGGTTGATGAAGTCCACCATAACAAGGCTGTCGTTAACAGCGACTCCCGCCAACGCGACCAAACCAAACATGCTGAGAATGGTGAGGTCCAGCCCCATCAACACGTGACCATACACGGCTCCAACAAAACCAAAAGGAATGGCCGCCATGATGATGAATGGTTGCAAATAACTGGCCAACGGTATCGCCAAAAGTGCGTATATAAGGAGCAGGGCAATCACCAGCCCACGCATGACGCCTCCCAGCGTTTCTCCCTGCTCGCGGCGTTCCCCTTCAAAAGTAAAACGCACGGAAGGATGCTCGGCCAAAATTTCAGGCAATATCCGGTCGCGCAGCTCCTGATTGATTTCATTGGCGTTTCCCTGGCTGGCATCCACATCGGCGGTGACACTAATTGCGCGTTGACGATTTACGCGAGTGATGGTGGCAAACCCCTGACCGGGGCGGGCGGTGGCCACCACTGAAAAGGGCACCTCCACGCCACCTGCTGCACGGATGCGCAAATCCTCCAAATCGCCCAAAGAACGGCGTGCTTTTTCGGGATAACGCACCATGACTTTGACTTCATCACGGCCGCGTTGAATGCGCTGGGCTTCCTCACCGTAAAAGGCCTGACGCACCTGGCGCCCCAAATCACTCAGGGTCAGCCCCAAGGATTCCGCTTCAGGCTTGATGTCCAGTTTGATTTCCTGTTTTCCGGCGCGATAGGTGTCGGCAATGTCTTTGACGCCGGCAAAGCCGGCCAGGCGTTCTTTGAATTTTTCCGCCACCAACCGCAGTTCCTCGGTGTCAGGGCCAACAAATTGGACATTGATGGGATCTCCGGGCGTGAACAGGGTTCCCGTAAAAGTTAATTCCACGGCATCGGGGATTGGGCCGGTCAACTCGCGCCAACGTCTGGCCACTTCCACGGCGCTGATGGTGCGCTCCTCGGCAGGTGCCAGTTCAATTTGGACTTCGCCCAAGTGGGCGCCGGTGACCTGCGCTGCGATGCGACCGCCTCCGCGACGCATCGCTGTCAGATAAGGTTGTTCTCCTACTGATGCCATGATGTGCCGAAAAAGATTTTGTGCCTCCTCGCCGCGCTCACGTTTAAGTTCTTCTCGCAGGGCAAAAGCGGCCGCTTCGAGTTTCCGCACCGTTTCCGCGGTCACTTCTGCCGGTGTGCCCAGCGGCATGGTGAGAAAGGCTGCAACGTTTTCGCCTTCCACACTGGGAAAGAACACGAATTTGATGCGTCCTCCCACCACCAAGGCCGCTGTTAACAGCAGAAGCATCAAAGAGGAGGTCAGTGTCAAATAACGCCATCGCAAACACCATTCAAGGGACGGCTTATAAATCTTGTGGATCCACCATTGCAAAGCCGCATCCATTACATTTTGCACGCGCCGCCAGAGTCCGCGCAATCCGTGGACCTCCTCGAAATCCTTTGCATGGATGTGACGCAGATGGGCAGGCAGGATGAGGTAGGATTCCAACAACGAGAACAACAGGACGGGAATAACTATCATGGGAATGACCTTCATGACCTTGCCGGTGTTGCCGGGGACGGTGGTGAGCGGCGCAAATGCGGCCACTGTGGTCAGCACGCCGAAAAATACCGGCACCATGACCTCTTGAGCGCCGCGGATGGCACTCTCCAAGCCCTCGCGTGAGCGGGATTGGTGGGTGTATATGTTTTCCCCCACAACGATGGCGTCATCTACGACGATGCCGAGCACCAAAACAAAGGCGAACAGACTTAACAAGTTAATGGTGATGCCCAGACCAGGCAAAATCCACAAGGCCCCCAAGAACGAGAAAAAGATGCCAAACGTAATCCAAAGCGCCAGCCTTAAACGGATGAACAATGCCAGAGTGATGACCACCAAGATCAAACTGGTTCGTGCGTTGCGCAACAATAGTTCGATACGACTGCGCAAGTATCTTGAATCATCCTGCCAGACGGTGAGCTGAATGCCTTGGGGCATGTCCTGCTGTGCCCTTTCCACGTAGGCTTTGACGGTGTCGGCAATGGCGATCGCGTCTTCTTCTCCCACACGAAACACTTGGACCAAGACCATGGGCTGACCATCGAAGCGAGCCGACTGGTCAGTTTCGGTAAAACCATCCACCACACGCGCCACGTCCCCGAGGAGCAGTCGTGTACCATCGGCCCGCGTGCGCAAGACCAATTGTTCAAAATCGCGTCCGCGATACTTTTGACCCTTTGTGCGGAGCAATATTTCACCGCCACGCGTGCGCAAGGCCCCGCCGGGCACATCAAGCGAGGAACGGCGCACCGCCTGGGCCACTTCATCGAAAGTAAGTCCGTGTGCACGCAGGGCCGTTTCACTCACTTCGATGCTGATTTCGTAGGGCCGGCTGTTGGCCAGTACCACCTCGGAAATTCCCGGCAGTGCGGCAATTTCATCGCGCACACGCTCTCCGAGGTGTTTCAAGGTGGCTTCGTCAGCAGGTCCCGAAACAGCAACATTGATGACCTGCTTGCGCATGGTCACTTCGCGAATGACCGGCTTTTCCGCATCTAATGGGAAAGTGTCAATGGCGTCCACGCGTGCCTTAATGTCGTCGAGGGCTTTGCGTTGATCGGTCCCGGGCAATAATTCGATGGTGACAGCCCCGGCACCTTCGGCGGCTGTGGAGGTGATTTTCTTGATGCCCTCCAGCCCTTGGATGGCTTCCTCAATCTTGACGCATATCCCTTCCTCACATTCTTCAGGAGCCGCGCCCGGATAAACCACCGATACAGTTATCAAGTCGGAGTCGAATTCAGGAAAGATTTCCTTGCGGACTGTGAACGAAGTCATCAACCCGGCCACCATGATGACCAAGGCCAACAAGTTGGCGGCCACGCCGTTTCGTGCAAACCAATTTATGAGCCAGTTCATGGTTGAACGTCAGGCGTGGCAGCCTTCTGATTTGTTGCTACACGAACACGCATGCCGTTGACGGGGGCTTCCAAGGGTGAAAGGCAAATCCATTCCCCGGCATTCAAACCACGCACCCATGCGACTTCGCGTGCCGCCCGGACCACCGTAACGGAGCGAATTTCCAGCGTTCCCTCCCCTACCCTGTTGGTGGTGGTATCGGAGATTTGGTTGGGTTTAACCACCAAAGCCTGGTTTTGGTTGCGCAAAGCCAGACGGGGAATTTCTACTACGTCATGGACTTTTTTACCCAAAATGTCGGCCTGGACGAATAAACCGGCCGGCAAGGGAGGTTGTTGAGAAGAACGTTGACGGCGTTGATAGGGGTCATCAATGCGGGCCACAGCAATCAACATGCGTGTTTGGGGATCAATCTGGCTTTCCGTTCGCACCACCATGCCGGTCCAAGTGTATTCGGAGCCTCCAATTTGGCCAGCCAGCCTTACCGGCGGCCCATGTGGGCCGCTTGAACCAGAGACAGTGGTCAAAGGCAATTCAATATGAGCCAATTCATCCACGGGGATGGGCAGTCGCACCTCTGCATAGTCCACAGCTTGCAACCGGCCCAGGGTCGTGCCGCGCATGACGTATTGACCGACATCAGCAGACTTGCTCAAAACCCGGCCCGGAAATGGAGACCGCACGCGCGTCTTTTCCAATTGCCACTTCGCCTCTTCCACCGCAGCTTCCGCGGCAGCCAAAGCTGCTCTGGCCTCGGCCAATTGGGGCCCCCTTACCAACAAAGGCGGGGGCGGCTTGTTGCCGTGCAATTCTTTCCATTCTTGCAGCGCCACAGCGGCCTCGGCTTCCTCCCGAACAATTCGAGCCTGGGCGGTGGTCACGTTGGCCTCGGCACGGACTAGAGCCAATTCATAATCCTTTGGATCAACTTGGACCACCACCTCGCCGGCTTCCACGAAGCCGCCGGCCAACCACGATGGGGATACTTCGACAATGCGCCCCTCCACCTGGGCGGCGAGCATCACTTCTGTCCGCGGACTAACCACACCCTGACTGTGCACCGTGAACTGGGCATTGGTGAATTGGACGAGCTGAACACGCACCAATGGCGGAAGGCGCCGAGAAGGTTTTGGCTCCGGTTTCTGACGCGTCTTGACCAAATATGCTGAAACGCCCAATCCCCCCGCCAACACGAGGAGAATTAAAAATAATTGTACAGTCTTTTTCATGGCGAGGTATGAACCGCCGCGGATCGGTTTATCGCTTGGGCGGGTGCTACTTGAAAACCGCCGCCCAACGCGAGATGCAAATTAATACGATTTTCCCAAATGGCCCGTTGCACCACCAGCCGCTGGCTTTGGCTGTTGATGAGTTGGCGTTGAGCCGAAAGCACGGTGAGGTAACTTTCAAGCCCGCTCGCGTAGCGTTCCTCGGCCAATCGCCAGGCGGCCTGTGCCTGTTGCCATTCCTCGGTGAGCTCACGTTCGCGGGTTTCCAAGGGGCCGGCAATGGCCAGACAGGACTCAACTTCGGCGAATGCCTGCAAGACGGTGCGCGCATACTCAGCCGCAGCCTGCTCCGCGCGGGCGCGCGCCAAGGCTACTTCGGCGCGAAGGCGTCCCCCCTCAAAAAGGGGTTGCACGGCATTAGCCGCCAGTGACCAAACCTTGTAATCGAGGTCCAGCAAATCCACCAAATCGCGCGTACTGGTGCCGCCGGTGGTCGTCAAGGTGATGCGCGGGTACAAGGCTGCCTTGGCTTGGCGGAGTCGTGCATCTGCGGCCACCATTCTTCGTTCTGCGGCAACCAAATCGGGACGGCGTTCCAATAATTCGGACGGCAGGCCGGCAGGCGTGGGGGGCGGTAATGGTGGCAGGGAAGGCCCACCTTCGAACGCTCCGCGGGGGTAGCGGCCGAGCAGGATTTCAAGTTGGCGCACGGTGCGTTCATAAACTGTTTGTCGCTCCGCCACGACAGCACGCGCTGCGGCTTCATTGGCAAGGGCCAGGCGCAAATCGGACTGCCCTTGGGTCAATCCCTGTGAGTAGCGACGCCGCACCAATTCGGTTGTGCGCTGGAGATTGGTCACCGTTTGCCGGGCAAGTTCCAACTGTTGAGCCGCCTCGACGGTTGCCAGCCATGCACGGGCGGTTTGCGCGGCAAGGGATAATTTGGCCGCCGCCAGATCTGCGGCGCTGGCTTGTACTTCGGCCAAAGTGGCACGATGGCCGGCACGCAGCCGACCCCAAAGGTCCAATTCCCAACTAACGCTGAATGTCGCGCCATAAGAAGTGGAACGGGAGGTCAAGACGCGGTTTCCGGCTCCCGGGATGGGCAGACCGATAAAGTTGCGCTCCTGCCGGTTGGCGCTGAAATCAAAACCTGCCCGTGGTTGCAACGCGGCCCCTGCTACACGCGCTTGAGCAATAGCGGCCTCCAACCGTGCGGCGGCCACCTTCAAGTCCCAGTTTGCGAGCAAGGACTCCTCCACAACCTGCGCCAAGGCGGTGGAACCCAACGAATGCCACCACGTTTCCACCACTTCCCCGCCCTCCGAAGGACTGGCGCTCCATGCCGGCGGCATCTCTACAGGAGGACGCGCCGCGCGAGGTGGAGCAGTTACGCGACAGCCCACTGGGACCAGGGCGGCCAATACCAAAGGCAGGAGGGGCGCCGTCCACCTTGAAGGCTTTTTATGTCCGCCGTCGTTCATGGCGGTTACCTTAATTTCAACCTGCGCAAGACCTCCCGCACGGAGGCAGCCTTGTTCAAACAGTAAAAGTGGATGCCGGGGGCACCGTGCGCCAGCAATTCACGGCATTGCTCGGTTGCATACTCGATACCGAGCGCCACCGTAGCCGCATCATCCTGTGCCACAGCGGAAAGCCGCTGGGCCAACACCGCTGGAATCTCCGCTCCGCACATTGCGGTGAACTTCTGAATCTGCGCAGCACTGAGTATTGGGATGATACCGGGCACCAGCGGCACCGGAATTTTTCGATGGCGGAAAAAGTCTTGCAGGGCAAAAAAGTGCCGATTGTCGAAAAAGAGTTGAGTGATGGCAAAATCTGCGCCACAGCCGACTTTGAAAGCCAGATGTTCCCAATCCGCCAACTTGCCCTCACGACAGGCAATATGCCCCTCTGGAAAAGCCGCGACTCCCACGCTAAAACCGCCCATTTGGCGCAATAGTTGGACCAACTGATAGGCATAGGTGAAGCCCCCGTCCACAGGTGAGAATGTCTCCTGGTTGTTTGGAGGGTCTCCCCGCAGTGCGAGAATGTTGCTAACACCCATTTCTTGAAAGCGGGTCAATACCTGGCGAATTTGGGTTGCGGTGGCATTGACACAGGTCAGATGAGCCAGGGTGGTGACTTGAAAATCGCACGCCAGCACGCGCACCAGTTGCAAAGACCGTTCCTGCGTGCTTCCACCGGCGCCGTAGGTCACCGAGATATAATCCGGTTTAAGCTCCAACAACTCCGGCAAGGCGCGGTCCACCAACTGCCGCCATCCCTCCTCTGTTCGTGGAGGGAACAATTCAAACGAAATCACCGGCCGACCCGTGTTCAGTCCCCGCTGATAAATGTCCGCAATCAAATCCATGAAGTCGCCAATATGCCTTCTCAACCTAGCATTTTCAAGGGTGGTCGCACTTGGCTTAAATTGAAGGGATGCCTTTCAATCGGACGTCAGAGCTTTATGTGGGGATGCGAAATAAAACGGACACAAATTAGAATTGAATATTTTCCAAAAATTAGCATCAATTGTTTTGTTATCCTGCTGGATAAGTTGACATGAAATCGAGCACCGGCGAAACGCTGCCCAAGTTGTCCCCGGCCCAACGGGAGGCTCTTATCAGCCTTCTGGGTGACGACGACCAGGCTGTTGCCGATGCCGTGTTTCGCAAACTTGTAGCTTATGGCCACGAGGCAGCGGATTGGCTGCGACCGCATTTGGTCAGTCCCGACCCGGTGTTGCGACGGCGAGCCAAGGCGATTGTGCTCCACTTTGCCCGACAGGATGCTGACAATGAATTTCTGGCTTTTTGCCTGCGCCAAGGGGATGACTTTGATTTGGAAGATGGGGCATGGCTGCTGGCCAAGACGCAATATGCCGATATCCATGTGGAGGGATATCGGGCCTTGTTGGATTATTTTGCGCGGGAACTGCGCGGACGTTTTCACCAATGCTCCAATTCCGCCCAAATGTTGGGGGTAATGAATGATTTTCTGTTCATTGAGGAACAGTTCAGGGGTAATGAGGAGGACTATTATCATCCGGATAACAGCTATTTGAACCGGGTAATAGACAGGCGGATGGGGAATCCTATCGGGCTTTGCACTGTTTACCTGCTGATTGCGCGCCGTTTGAAAATGCCGGTGGCTGGCATTGGGCTGCCCGGTCATTTTATTTGCCGATATCAATCGGCCACGGAGGAAATTTACATAGATCCTTTCAATGGCGGGCGTTTGCTGACCAAGGCCGATTGCATTAAATACCTGCACTCGCACCATCACGGACTGTACGATGAATTTCTGACGCCTGTTTCCGCGCGCCGTATGTTGATGCGGATGTGCTCAAATCTGCATCAAATCTATCAGCAGTCACACCGATCGCAGGAAGCCATGAGATTGCAACGGTATTTGGTGGCATTAGCCCGCTAATCTGCAGCAAGTGAAGAAGTCAACGCGGGGCTGACGCCAATACCTCAACCAGATAGCGCAATTCCTCATGCAAATCGGCCCCTTCTGGCATGGTTTGCGCCACTTCGCGTTGGACTGTCTCCCGGAAACGCTTGCGGAGTCTGTGAACAGCAACCTTGAAGGCACTTTCGCTCAGGCCCAGACGTTCTGCGGCTGCGGTTGGATTGAGCGCAGAGGCATCGCCGGCCAACCAAGGCTTTAACACTGTGTATTGTTCGGAACGTTCCTCCCCGGCAAATTGTGCCTCCAAGGATGAAAGGGCTCGGGCCATCACGGTCAATGCCCACTGGCGGTCAAACCAAGTGTCAGGCACGGTATCGGCGGCAGACGCAACGTCCCTTTCGATTTGTGCATCTTTACCTTCCAGCGGTGCATCCAAAGACTCAATGATGAGACCACCTCCCCGCTTTAAGCGGCCCTCCCGCTCCCGCCGGTCAGCCAGATAATGTTTTAAGGCACCAAGCAAATAAGAGCGAAAGCGGCCTCGCAAAGGATCGGCATTGCCCACTGTTCCGCGTTCGAGCAAATATGCAAAAAAATCATGAGCCAATTCCCGAGCAGCCTCTTCATCACGCCCTTCGCGACGAAGGAAAGCAAATACAGGTTGGTAATATGCTTCGCACAGTTCACTTAAGGCAGCGCGAGCCTCCGGTGTGTTCCCCTGACTGCGCACCACCAAAGTCCAGCGGGTGGGCCCAAAAGCGGAATTAGAAGAGATGGTTGGCTCGTGTGCCATTTCTATCGTGACTGCTTTTTACCCGTGTTGAATTTTTCTGACTCCTGCTGCCCAATCCCTTGACGCCCCACAGTGTTATGGTGAAGCGGAGTGAGCCGGACATCTTTAAATTCAGCCCAATGATAGCGGCGGACTTGAAAAATGAAGTGGTGAATATCTGCAAGGGGACGCCGCGGGAAAGTGACGCGCAAATGTCCATCGGTTTCGCGCATTAAGAGCCCTGCTTCTTCGGTACCGTTCGCCAACGCCGCTGAGATCATAACTTGAAATTCCGAGCGCTGCGGGTGATCATAACTTGCCTGCAGCACCGTGTTGCCATCTTTGTCTTCTACAGCCCCATGAAATGCGATCTTCCAAATTTTGCCATCGAGCGGAATCGAATATGAGGAAGAGGCTGTGAAAGAATCCTGGGCCAAGACCCGCCACGCCCCACGGGCCATGCCTGCATAAAGGGTGGTCGTCTCCATATCAAATGGAAATGATGCGCTCACCAAATAATGGCTGACTCCATACCCTGCGGGGATTTCGACGCTTTGACCAGTCCATCCTTGGGCATCAGGGATGACGATGCGCGGACCCGCGTCCCCTTGCTCCAAGCCACGCAATTCAAACAACAATTGCACAGTGCGTGTGTCGCGATTTAATTGCGGACGACTGGGACTTCCCTTAACCGAAATCTCCGGAACTTTGTCCACTGGGGAACCATCGGGCAGCCACCAGAAACCATCGGATGGTTGGGTGGTTATTGCGGCCAATTTGATCATGCCGTCCGGCAGGCGTTCCCAAGGCTGAAAAGAGGGTTTTGTTCTGCCCACGGCTGTGGTTTTAAGTCCGAGATATCCGGGGTGCCGGCCCAACACCACTACTCCCACCAAAAGCAATGCCACAAAAATCCATTTTAAAATCCCACGGCGGCCATTTCGAGGTGCATTGGCCGCCCAACGGCTGGTGGCGTACACCGCCCATAATGCAAAAGTAAGCACCCCTGCCGGCAACAACCATGCCACCAAGCGCATGGCCAAAGAGGGGCGCATAGTCGAAATATGGAAATACGGTAAGGAGACCACTACCACCATCAACAACATCAGTGGACACGCCAAAGCACCAAAAACCGCAAGCGGCACCCCCCGCAACTGTCCACCGCTGCTGCGGATGTCACTCAAGGCAACCCAACCCAAAATGGTGCCTGTCAGTCCCGCCAGACATGCAGGCACACCGAAAACGAGCAATTCCCAAAACCCAAGACCTCCACCTGCAAAAGCGAGCACAAGCGGCACCCCCACCATGACCCAAGCCACGCCGACAAGGGCGGCACTTATAATGGCCTTAATTGAAAATTTGGGGCTGGTGGTTGCAACCATCATCGTGCCATGTCGGCCTTTGCCCACCACTGGCGGAACCGCTGCACCGCGGTCGGTAATGTGTTCGACCTGGGTTTTGACTTCTTGAGCACTTTGGTAACGTTTTTCGCGATCTTTCTCCAACGTCCGAAACACCACTTCGTCCACCACGGGGCTGACGGGAGTCCGCGCTGAGGGAGGTTCAAAACGGCCAATGGGGAGCTCACCGGTCAACATTTCGTAAAAAACCACGCCCAAGGAATAGATGTCTGCGCGGTGGTCCACTTGATTGGGGGACTCAAGTTGTTCGGGGGCCATGTAATGAGGGGTCCCCAAGGTGGCACCAGTGCCGGTCAAGGTGATTTCGGGGCGCTCCTCTCCTACCAGTTTTGCGATGCCAAAGTCGGCAATTTTCACCCGCCCCTTGGCATCGAGCAAAATGTTCTCCGGTTTGATGTCGCGGTGCAAGATGCCCTGCTCATGGGCGTATTGTAGTGCCTCGCAAATCTTGGGCACGATGCTCAAGGCTTCGGTGGGCGAAAAACGGCCAGCCTGCATGGCCTGGCGAAGATTTACACCGTCCACGTATTCCATGAGGAGGAAATAAAAGTCATCTGTTTTCCCAAAATCGTAAATACTGACAATGTTGGGGTGATTGAGTTTGGCCAATACCCGGCCTTCGCGGTTGAAACGCTCCGCGAATTGAGGGTCGCGGGCCAATTTGTCCGGCAACAATTTCAAGGCCACATAACGGTCCAGATGGGGTTGGCGGGCTTTGAAAACAAAACCCATGCCGCCGCGCCCGATTAACTCGATGATTTCCAGTTGCGGGAAAGCGGCGGCCACACGTTGGAGTGAAGGGATTTCCGCCGTGGCTGTGGGCCCGGGGCCGCCTGCACCGGTGGGAGCTGCCGCTGCTGCCATAACACAACGGGGACACAAGCCCTGAGGGGCATCTGCCGGGACTTCGGCCCCACATCGAGGGCACCGAGATTGCATTGCATTTTGAGTTGTCATGCCACCTCATTCCTGAGGCGTTCCGCGGGAGTCGTTACAAAAAATCTAACTCAAACTGCACGCCTTGACGAATAAATGTTTGGACTTTTTGGAGGTGGCCGGAAGCCGGGATGTTGGTGGTATGCAAAATTGAATTGCACATGATGCACCCCCTTCTCATAGTGACGTTGCATGAAGTCCATGACAGGTTACGGACACGCCGAATGTGTCCGGAATGGTTGTAAAATCAGTGTTGAAATCAGCTCGGTCAATCGCAAGCAGCTTGACCTGACGGTGAGTCTTCCGCGTGATTTGGAAGTATTGGAAGCGCAGGCGCGAGAACTACTGGCCCAATCCCTTTCCCGCGGCAAGGTGGCGGTGCGTGTCACCTTGCACATGACCGATGGCACACGATATGCACGGCCAAGATTGAATCACGAATTGGCCCGGGCCTATTGGAAGGAGCTGACGCAACTGGCCCGGGAGTTGAACCTAAAAGCCCCGCCCTCTTTGGACATATTGGCCCATGCCCCGGGTGTATTTGAATTCTCGCAGGACACGCCTGATGCGGAGTCCTTCTGGCCGGCGTTACAATCGGCGTTACGTCAAGCCCTGAAGGAAATGCTGCGCACCCGCGAGCAGGAAGGGAAGCATCTTGAAAAAGACCTGGCTCATCGCATTCAAATCATGCGCCGCAGCACAGCGCGCATTCGGCGGCGTGCGCCGCTGGTCCTGCGGCGTTATCGGGAACAATTGGCGGAACGCATCCAGGCAGCAGGTCTGCCCAAACCACCGGAGGACGATGAACGGTTGATGAAGGAAATCGTCCTGTTCGCCGATCGCTCCGACATCAGCGAAGAGCTGGCCCGGCTGGAAAGCCATTTTCAACAATTTGAAGAGGCGCGCAAATCGGCGGAGCCAGTGGGGCGTCTGCTGGACTTTCTTGCGCAAGAGATGAACCGGGAAATTAACACCATCGGCTCCAAGGCTAATGATGCGTTGATTGCGCGCGAGGTAGTGTTGTTGAAAACTGAACTGGAGAAGTTTCGCGAGCAGGCGATGAATGTCGAATGAGCGGCACGATTTAGTTTCCGCCCTCCCCTGGGATTAAGTATCGTCCAACGCCCTCACGCGGAGAAAAGAGTGTAGGAGAGATGTGAGGGCAGGCGAATTCTTCCCGGCCCTTGATCCAAGGCTAAGGTGAGGGTGAAGGTTCGCGGAGGCGCTCGATGCGACGGTCGCAATATTCACTTAGCACAGGCACCAACGTTTTAAGGCGTTGGTAAATGGCCTGGGCTGCGGCATAATCTTTCTGGTTTTCCTTCAACGCGGCCGCAGCCAGGGCTGCGCGGCGCAACCAAAAGGGATCGGAGGTTTCGTTGCTTGCCAAATTGCGGCCATAAAGGACGTTGCGGTAATGTTCAAAGGCTTCCGCCAACAGGGCTTCACGTTGAGCGGGTTGTAACGCAGCTTGTTTTTCACGGACCATGCCCAGCCCCACTTCGGCCTGGCTGCGAACGGCCACCTCTGCGGTATTAGTCATGGCGAGAAGGTAAAATTCGGCGGCGTTTTCATAGTATTTAGGGTCGCGAGCGGCCAACTGGTAATAGCAGTCACCAATTCTGCCCCAGGCAGCCGGAACAAGGGGACTGGTGGGATCGGTTTGGGGAATTTTACTCAAGATGGTGATGGCAGTGGCAAACTGCTCGTAAACGTTGGTGGCCTCAAAAACAGGCAAATCTACCATGGTATCGCCATAAGCGAAATAAGCGGAAAGAAGCCACGGTGTAGGGGTGTTGGTATCATTGATGAGCATCAAGAAATAGTTGGTGGCGTCACGCACGCTTTGCCGTGCCAGGGCCACCCGCCCTGCCATCAATTGGGCCTGATAGGTCAGCTCGGAGCGAGGCCATTGGGGCGTCTGAAACAAACGCTGGTAATGCGTTTCGGCGTTGGTAAGGTCGTTGTGGCGGAAATAAAAATTGGCAATCCAATATTCGGCACGGGGCGCCAGCGGGTGGTTGGTGAAATCTTGGACAAAGCGACTGAACAAGACCAGGGCATTGGTTTCCAGGCCGGCGCGATAATGCACCCAGGCGCGGTCAAATTCGGCGGCTGGGAGTTGTCTGCGTGCGGCATCATCTGCGGCCCATGCGTTGTAATGTTCGAGGGCCTCATTCCAACGGCTTTCCTGAGCGTAAGTACGGGCCATGGCCAGGCGAGCCTCCAAGGCCAGCGGTGAACGCGGGAATCGTTGCACGAGTTGCGCAAACACTTCGCGTGCACGCGCGGGTTGATTGACGCGATTAAGGGCCTGTCCCAACAGCAGCATGCTGCGGTCGCTGTAATAACTCTCCGGAAACCACTCGACGAGTTTGCGAAAAGCCGATTCAGCAGCGGCCAAGTCCCCCAATTCAATACTGGCTCGCAATATTTGATAAAGAGCCTGGTCGAGGAGTTGGCTGCGTATTTCGGGCACCGTTGCATAATTGCTGAGCACCAACTGGAATTGAGCCAGCGCGTTGGAGTAATCTTTCTGATAAAGATACGTGTCGCCTAATTTGAATTGGGCAGTGGCCTGTTCGGGTCCCGGTGGCAGACGTTCGGCGGCCTGACGGAATGATGCCTGGCTGGCCACATAACTGCCGTCCAACCATTGGCACCACCCACGCAAGAGGAACGCCCGGGGGACGTGGGGGCTTTGGGGAAAATCCGAAAGTACACGACTGAAGTGGCCGAGGGCTGCTTGCAACAAGTTGGTGTCACCGGTAACGGATGGAGACGCTGAGGCCCCCTCGACATAAAGCCGCAATTTCAATTCACCCATGGTGAATTGGGCCAGGTCCAGCGCCGGGTCATTGGGGTGATTGGCAACAAAAGCCTCCAGTTTCTGGAGCGCCTCGCTCACCTGCTTTTGAGCGAGGGTCAACTCGATGACCTTGAGCAAGGCTTGCCGCCGCTGGGTGGGATTGGCGAGGTCGGAAAGACTGCTTTCATAGGCGCGCACGGCGGCGTCGTATTGCTGCAATTGTTCATACAGACCGGCTTGAAGGGTGACCGTTTCGCCAATGCGCTGCTTCAAATTTCCGGCGCGCGCGTACTGCATCAATTTCACCGCCGTGGCCAGGGCATTGGTGTAGCGCTGGTCGGCAATCTGAAGGCGGCATAAAAGATGGTGATGCTCCCAAGCCAAGTCCGGCGGCATGCGGTCGGCGTTTAATTTTAGCAACGCCGATTCACCGGCTTGGTATTCTTTGGTTTGCAATAAAGCCTCTCCCAACAATAGATAGCCGCGCACGGTTTGGGCATCTTGCAAACGTCCGGCGGTAAGGCGTTGGAAATCCCCGTCGACGCTTCCAAGCAGCGCCTTGACGCGATCCCATTGCTGAAGTTGGAAGCGACAAAGGGCTTCGCCGTATATGGCTTCCAGACGGCGGCGAGATTTGGGAAAATCAAGCAACAAACGAGCATAGGTATCCGCTGCGGGACCGTATTGCCGTGCCTCATAGTGCGCCTCGGCCATCCAAAAGCGGTATTCATCAGCCAGCGGGCCGGCTTGAGGAAAGAAATTTTGCAAAAGCTCGATGGTGCCGGCCAAATTTTTGAGTTTGAAACGTGCTTGGGCCTGCAACAAAACCGCTTCCGGCAAACGGGAGGAATTGGGGTAACGGCGTATGAACTCGGCCAGCTCCCGCTCGGCGAGGTCATAAGAACCGTCGTTGAACAAGATTTGGGCGGTGGTAAGGGCGCGACGTTCGGCGGCACTGGTGGCACCGTGAAGGGAAACGGTGTTTGACAAGATCACCGCAGCCAACATCACCGGCAATCCAAGACATGTCCAAATCCGGTTGATCAATCCAAACCTCATGCCAATTCAAATTGTGACTTGGCTGCGCTCAAAACGCGACTCAAAAAACGGCCCGTGTGGCTGCCGGGAGTTTCAGCCACCTGTTCGGGCGTGCCAACGGCCACCACATAACCGCCGGCATCACCCCCTTCGGGCCCCAGGTCAATGACCCAGTCGGCGGTTTTAATGACATCCAAATTGTGCTCGATGACAACGAGGGTGTTGCCCGGCGCACGCAGTTTGAAGAACACCTCCAACAGCTTGGCGACGTCGTGAAAATGCAAACCGGTGGTGGGCTCGTCCAAGATATAGAGCGAATGACCGCTTTGTTTGCGGCTTAGTTCGGCGGCCAGTTTGAGCCGCTGCGCTTCTCCACCGCTCAACGTGGTGGCTGATTGTCCCAATTTAAGATACCCCAAGCCGACTTCAGCGAGGGTTTGACAGACATCGCAGATTTGAGGAACAGCGCGAAAAAACGATACTGCTTCATCCACCGTCAGATTCAAAACATCGGCAATGTTCAGGCCTTTGTAGTGGATTTCCAAGGTTTCGCGGTTGTAACGGCGGCCGCCGCAGGCTTCACACGTCACATACACCGGCGGCAAAAAGTGCATTTCGATTTTGATGAGGCCGTCGCCCTGGCACTTTTCGCAGCGTCCGCCGCGGACATTAAAGCTGAAGCGTCCGGCATCATACCCTCTGACCCGGGCCGCGGGCAGCCGGGCGAACAATTCACGAATATGGTTGAAAATACCGGTGTAAGTGGCGGGATTGCTGCGCGGGGTGCGGCCGATGGGGGTCTGGTCAATCACCACAATTTTGTTGAGGCGGTCTGCCCCTAAAATTGCCGTGTGCGCCCCTGGTTGTTCCTTGGAACCGTACCATTGGCGGAACAGAGCTCTGCGGAGGATGTTGTCCACCAAGGTGCTTTTGCCTGAACCACTGACGCCGGTCACGCAAGTCAGCGTGCCGAGGGGAATGCGCACATCAATATTCTTCAAGTTGTTTTCGCGGGCGCCCACAATTTCGATCCAACCCCGTTCGGGCGCCGGCGCCACGCGTTTTTTGGGCACTGGAATGCTGAGGTCACCGAGCAGGTAGCGGCCAGTTAGAGAGCGTGGGTTGTTCAGGATGTCCTCCAAACGTCCAGCAGCCACCACTTCCCCCCCATGCACTCCGGCCCCGGGTCCCAAATCAAGGATGTAATCTGCGCGGCGAATGGTGTCCTCGTCATGCTCGACGACAATCACCGAATTGCCAAGGTCCCGCAGGCCTTCGAGCGTGTGCAGAAGTTTTTCATTATCGCGGGGGTGGAGTCCGATGCTGGGTTCGTCAAGAATGTAAAGCACCCCCACCAAACCCGCTCCGATTTGGGTGGCCAGGCGGATCCGCTGGGCTTCGCCACCGCTCAACGTGCCGCTTTCCCGGTCCAACGTCAGGTAGCCCAAGCCCACATCTTTGAGGAATCCCAAACGCTTGCGAATGTCCCGGACGAGGTCTCCGGCAATCTGCTTCTGAAAATCCGTCCACCGCAGGGCCGCAAAAAATGCGTCGGCCTCCTCGATGGACAATGCGCAAACATCCATGATGGAAAGCCCTGGAATCGGGGGCCGCTTGTTGTTTGATGGAGCATCGGACTTTTTTTTGAAACGCGCCGCCAGTTCATCGTCCCCCAAGGTGACGGCCAAAATTTCCGGCTTAAGTCGCTTTCCGCCGCAGGCGTCACAGGGCTGGGGGTTCATGAATGCCTTGAGGCGGTTTTTGGTAAATTCACTTTCGCTTTCCTGGTAGAGCCGCTCCAAATTGGGCAAGACGCCCTCAAAGGGACGTTTAATTTTGCTCATTTTGCCCGCCCGCCAAAAGGTGAACTCAATTTCCTCATCGCCAGTGCCATAGAGAACCTTGTTGCGAAAGTCCTCGGGCAGATTTTTCCACGGGGCTTCCAAGCTCTGGCTGTAATGCGCAGCAAGCCCGCGCAAGAGGGCTTTGTAGTACACAACCATGCGCTTGCCCCCGCGACGCCAAGGCAATATGGCACCATCTTCCAACGATTTTTCAGGCACGGGGACTACGAGCGCGGGATCAAACACCATCTTTTGCCCCAATCCATGACAAACTGAACAAGCACCTTGCGGAGCATTGAAGGAAAAATGTTTGGGGGTGACCTTTTCAAAGCTGCGGCCTGTAACGGGACTGCAAGCGCGAGTGGAATGCAGTGTTTCATGCCAGGGGTCATTGGCGGATGACTCGGGCGGTTGATGCAACACCACCAACGTATTCTCCCCCCATTTCAAGGCGGTCTCCACCGAGTCGCTCAAGCGGATTCGGATTTTGTCATCCACCACCAACCGGTCCACGACGGCTTCAATGGTGTGTCGTGATTTTGGGTCAAGCTTGATGCGGGTGTTGGCAGCAAGTTCATGCATTTCGCCGTCCACACGAGCCCGGACAAACCCCTCACGGGCAAGTCGCTCAATGACATCGCGGAATTCCCCCTTTTCATTTCTCACCACAGGGGCAAGGAGCATCACGCGGGTGCGGGGCGGCAAAGCCAGGATTTTATCCACAATGTCGCTGGCCGTCTGGGGCGTCATCGGGACACCGCTGTCTGGACAATGGGGTTGACCTAAATGGGCGAACAACAATCTCAGATAATCGTAAATTTCCGTGGTGGTCGCGATAATGGAGCGGGGATTGGCGCCCGAGCCTTGTTGCTCGATGGCGATGGCCGGAGACAGTCCCTCGATGTAATCCACGTCCGGCTTTTGCATCTGATCCAAAAACTGGCGTGCATAAGCCGACAGGGATTCGACGTACTTGCGCTGCCCCTCCGCATACAAGGTGTCAAAGGCGAGCGACGACTTGCCCGAACCGCTCAGGCCGGTGATGACCACCAGCCGCTCGCGTGGGAGCTCCAGCGTGAGGTTCTTCAAATTGTGCTCACGCGCGCCGCCAATTTTGATAAAATCCTTTGCCATACCCAAGTGTTGGCCTTGTTGACCAAACAGCTCATTTTAGGCCGAGATTCGAGGCATTCCAAGATTTTCTCCATCAAATGTGTTGGCGCGAATGGATGAGGGGCTATCACTACGGAAGGCAGGTTGCTTGGACGAGGGGACTTCCCTGCTTAAAAGCCCCGCGCACAATTGAATTCCGATTTTTCTTTTTTGCCCCCGGCCCCGCAATCAAGCGGATGGCGGTGTAGGAAAGTTGCTCAAGGGTCTTTTCACCGCAGCAAGGCATTCACGCAGCATGTCGGCCCTTATAATATCCCGCTCGTCCGCTCCTAGTTTTTCAGAATGTCGTTGTTGAAGGTGGCCGGGCTGAGTGACCAAAAACATTTCATCCACCAAGGCACGATCCGCGCCCGGAAACAATCCCAAGTCCATCCCCAGCTTGAGGAGGGAAAGCAGGTTCATGGTTTCCTTGGACGAAATGCTGTGGGCATTGGCCAGAATGCCATAGGCTCGGCCGATATGGTTGAGCACAACTTTGGGCTTTTTCTCCATCAGCACGGCCCGGGCATTTTCCTCATGCATGATGATTTGGTTGATCACCTTTTCCAGGCGCGCCAGGATGCGCTGCTCGTCTTCGCCCAGAGTCATCTGGTTTGAAACCTGAAAGACATTGCCCAAGGCCTCGGTCCCCTCTCCATAGAGCCCTCGAACGGCCAAGCCGAGCTTGTTGACCGACTGGATAATCGCGGCGATTTGCTCCGACAACACCAGCCCTGGCAGGTGCAACATGGCACTGACGCGAATGCCGGTGCCGAGGTTGGTGGGGCAGGCGGTCAAATAACCCAGTTTGCGGTCAAAAGCATATTCCAGATGCTCCTCGAGTTCCGTATCGAAGCGATCGATCAGTTCCCATGCCCGTTGGAGCTGCAAACCGGGCAACAGGGCTTGCATCCGCAGATGGTCCTCCTCATTAATCATCACCGAGATGGTCTCATCCCGTCCCAACACCAGGCCGCTTCCGGTGCCTTTGGATGCATGTTCGCGGCTGATCAGGTGGCGTTCCACCAAAATTTGTTTTTCCAGAGCATTCAGGCTTTCCATGCTCTCAGCAAAGGCTCCAGCCATCCCAGGGACCAACATGACGGCCGGTTGAATGATTTCCAGTGCCTGGATGCGTTCATTTTTTTTGGCATGGCTGGGAAACGGCAAAGCCTGCAAGTTGCGGGCCAGGCGCACGCGGCTGGAAGAAACGATGCGGTTTTGAGGTCCCTGACGACGTGCGCTTTCCTGCGCCGGACTGAGAAATTGGAGCAGCTTCATTCCTTTTCCCTCCGTGCCGAAGCCTTGGCTTTCAAGGCTTTGATTTCATCGCGCAGTTGGGCGGCCAACTCGTAATCTTCCTGAGCTACGGCCTGTTCCAAACGCTGGCTCATTTGGCGGATTTGTTCGGTCAAGTCCACCACTACGCCTGTGGCGCCTTGCAACCGCCGGGGAACCTTTCCGGTATGCCGGACACCGCGATGCATGGAGCGCAACATCTCCTCCAGCCCAGGCCCGAAAACATCGTAACACTTTGCGCAGCCCATGCGGCCGGTTTTTTTGAAGTCAGCCTGCGTGAAGCCGCACTGGGGACAGGTCAACTCCCCTGCTCCTGCGCGAGCAAGCTCATCACCAGCCCCCAAGCCCAACAGCATGTCCGCCAGCTTGAAACTGTCGGGCGCATCCACGTTGTACTGCTTTGCGCAATCCTCACACAAGTCCAGCTTGTTCAACTTGCCGCCCTCAATTTGGGTGATGTGGACCGTGGCGGGTTTCTTGTTGCAAATGCAGCAAATCATGGCGGGAGATTCCTAGATGGGTTCCCCGGAAACCCGTGTTAAAGCGTGATAACGTTGGATGAGATCGCGCGTGATGGGGCCGGGCTTGCCGTTGCCTATCAAGCGCCCATCAATCCGGGTCACCGGGATGATTTCCGCTCCTGTACCGGTGAGGAAACATTCATCGGCAATGTAGAGATCGTAGCGGGTGAGATTGGTTTCGGAAACTGGAATGCCCCGTTCACGGGCCAAATCCAGCACGGTGTTGCGCGTAATGCCATACAATGCGCCCGCCGACAGCGGAGGGGTGAACAACTGCCCTTGACGCACAATGAAAATATTGTCGCCGGTGCATTCCGCCACGAAGCCTTCATTGTTTAACATGATGGCTTCCTCCACACCCGCGTTGTTGGCTTCAATCTTGGCGAGAATGTTGTTCAGATAATTCAACGATTTGATGGCAGGATTGACCGCGTTGACCAGATTGCGGGTTGTCGGAACGGTCACAATCGCCATGCCCTGTTCGTACAGTTCAGGCGGGTACAACTGAATTTTCCCGGCGATGATAATGACCGAAGGGCGCTTGCAACGGTTGGGGTTTAGTCCCAAGGTTCCCACCCCGCGGGTCACCACCAACCGGATGTAGGCGTCACGGCAGCGGTTTTTGCGGCAGGTTTCCAACACTGCCTCGGTCATTTCCGCCGGCGTCATTGGAATTTCCAACAAAATTGCCTTGGCCGACCAATACAAGCGTTCGATGTGCTCTTTCAACTTGAACACCCGGCCATGATACGCCCGGATGCCCTCAAAAACACCGTCCCCGTACAATAAACCGTGGTCAAAGACGCTGATTTTGGCGTCCTTCTCGCTGTAATATTTTCCATCAATATAAATTTTCATGCTCAACTGTTTCTGACCCTAAGCCAAGCCTGCCTTGCACGCAAGCGGGAACGCACGCAGCCACGTGCATGAGGCGATGCGCAATCGCCAGCCTCCCCCCCCAATGAAGGGCGCGCAACTTTCCCCAACTTGAGTCAACTCGCATAACAAAAATCCTCTTGCAGAAATTGGGGCTGCTGGCGATATTGAAGGCGCCGGGTGCGCATATGGCGGAATTGGCAGACGCGCTACTTTGAGGTGGTAGTGGGGCAACCCGTGCAGGTTCAAGTCCTGCTATGCGCACCACTTTTCATGACCTTCTGCTTTTGACTCTTATCAAAATCCTTTTGAAGGGACAGTTGCGTGGCGGTGATTTCCCGTTATGTTTGGTTTTATGAAAGTGCAACGGCTTTTGAAACGCGACGGGATGCTGCTGAGTCTTTCAGCAGGCTTTATGATTGTTTCGGCAGCAGCAGGTTTGGCCGCGGACATTGTGGGCAAGGTGACGTTAAAAGGCACGCCTCCACCGGAAAAACCACTGCCTATCAGCAAAAGCGATCCCACCTGCGGAAAGGTGGCGCGCCCGGATGCCTCCACGCGTTTTTACGTGGTGGGCAAAGACGGGGCGCTTGCCGACGTGGTGGTGTATATCAGCAAAGGTTTGCCCCCCGGCAAAACTTATCCCGTGCCTGACACGCCGGTGGTGATTGACCAGAAGGGGTGCGAGTTCATCCCATACATCACCGCGGCGATGGCCAAACAAAAGGTGCAGATCAAGAATTCCGATCCGTTTCTGCATAACGTGAACCACTCCCCTACGCCTGATGTGCAAAAGCGCCCACAGAACGTGGCCCAGTTGGCCAATGGGCCGGTTATCGAGCGAGCTTTTGAAAAGACAGACGAGCTTTTGGTGCGCTTCAAATGCGATGTGCATCCTTGGATGTTTGCCTACGTGGCCATTTTCGATCATCCGTTTTTTGCGGTGACCGGGGAAGACGGCAGCTTCAAGATATCCAACGTGCCGCCGGGCACTTACACCGTCGAGGTTTTCCACCGGAAGGCCGGCAAGTTGTCCAAGGAGGTGACGGTTTCCGACCAGAATCAGACCGTCAACTTCGAGCTGACCGCCAAATAAAAGAGTGCCGAATCAGCCTCCCTCGTCGCGGCTTTAGATGTGGCCGCAAAGTATTGGTTAACGGCGCCTAGGGTGTGGATGTGGGATTTTTTTTTATTTTTTTTGCATAAAAACGCCTCCTCGGTAGTCTAACCCAACGTACACTATGATGAGCAGGCAATTGGGCAAACTGCCAGGGGGCATCCTGGCGGCAGTGGCATGGGCGGCTTTCACAGCGGCATCACTTCCCATTGGAGCAGGTGAGGAGTGGCATGGCCCGGGGATGGCTTTTTACACCGATTTCAATCCCAAAATACCCATGGCGGTTTATATCGTGAAGGTGGACCGCAAGCATCCGGATCTTCGCCTGTACACGACATTGGGCGGGGGACGTTACATCGGCATGGCCACTTTGTCCCAGCAGGCCAGTTTCATCCCGCCATCTGTTGGGCAGCCTTTGGCGGGGATTAACGGCGATTATTTTGGGGTGCGGGAGCCATACATCGGGGATCCATTGAATCTTCAAATTCTTTATGGTGGCGAGCTCATCAGCGCCCCCGGAGAGGACAGGGCCTTTTTCTACATTGATGCGCAAGGTCAGCCGCGTATCACCAATGCGGTGAGCGATTTCAAAGTCATTTGGCCGGACGGCCGTGCCACGCCGATTGGGTTGAACCAAACGCCCATGACAGGACAGGCAGTCCTTTATACAGCAGCCGCAGGCCCGGACACGCGCATCGAGGGCGTGGATTTAATCCTTGAACGCAATGGGAATGACCCCTGGTTGCCTTTGCGAATCGGGCAACAATACAATGCGCGGGTGAAAGCCATCAACAAGAACGGCTATTCGAAACTGAATACCAACATCATGGTGCTTTCGTTGAGCCCGCGGCAAATTCGTTCGTTGCCTGAGATTAAGGAGGGCATGGTCCTGAAAATCGTTACTGATACCACCCCTAGTCTCAAGGGCGCGCAATTGGCCATCGGCGGCGGGCCGTCACTGGTTCGCAACGGAAAGGTGCGAGATTTTGACGGCATTCAAGTGCGCCATCCACGGGCCGCATTTGGTTTCAACGATCGTTATTACTTTTTTGTTCAAGTGGATGGGCGGCAAGCGCGCCATTCCCTGGGTATGACTTACCGGGAGCTGGCCGAATATTTTGTCAAACTGGGATGTACTGAGGCGCTTAATCTCGATGGGGGCGGCTCAGCCTCCATGTGGGTGAATGGACGTATAGTCAACAATCCCTCACAGGGACGTGAGCGACCGAGCGCGAATGCGCTCTACTTGATACGGGTTCCCAAATCCTGAGGTCATATTACAAGTACACTTCGGTGTCCCTGTAAATGCCCGCAGGCACTTCCTTGTACTCCTCACCGGAATTGACGATTTTTACGGTTCCTTCACAAATTACGCCTGCGGAAAAATGGCAGGGCCCTTCGACTTCGAGATGTCGGCAATGACGAAGGGATGGGACACCGCTGGCGAAGGCAGGGTCAAAGTCGGTTATCCAACGATAGAAACGAGGATCCAATTTGATTTGCGGGGGTTGGTCTTTACATGAGTCATGCAATATCAAACGGAAATCATCGGTTACGCGGTAGGCATCGGAACGCACCGCAAGTAAATCCTCGGTGGCTTTGACAGGAGAAAAGCGCTGGCGGGGAACTTCCAAAGCGGCTGTGTTTTCAAAAAGTTCGATGGCGGCTCCCATGGCGGATTCCAACTGGAGCACCACCGGTGTCGCAGGGTTTTGCGGGTCCAGGTTTTTGCGGTTTATAATCAAGGGCAACGGCAAGAGCCCTCCGTTTTGCTCCAAAAGGCGGGCCAACGCTGGAAGACGAATCCAAATATTGTTCGTATTGAAATACCGGTGACGGGAAATATTCTCAGAATGAATCTTGTCGCCGGGTGCGCACTGGGAAGCTTCGCGGAGAATGAACTTCCCGTTATCACTTCGTTTTGCCAGATGTCCACCCTTGGCATCCACAGGCATGCGCGGTGTGACTTCCATCACAAAATCAAGCTGACTTTGCCATAACCAGGACAGGATACGTGGATCGGCTATGGCCCCGAGGTTGTCCACATTGGATACGAACAAGAACTCCACACCTTGGCGAAGCAACTCCTTGAACAGGGAGGAACCAAGCAAAGCTGGGTACAAATCGCCGTGGCCTGGTGGGCACCATTCCAAGCGGGGATCTTCTGGCCAGTCGGCCGGCTCCAAAGTGCTCTCCAACAACTTCGGCACTTGATGCTGTAAAAAGTCCAGGCGGTCTTGGTCTTGTTGTAAAGTGGGATAACGCTGCAGATACGCAAGGCTATCAACCTGCGTATTGAAACTGTTCATCAAATAAAAACGGGGCGTGGAACGTCCCCTGCGACAATGCATGACCTGCCGGGCCACGAAGTCCAAAAAACAATCAGCGCCCTTGACAGGCAATAGCGACTTCGGGCCTTGCATGCCCATGGTGCTGCCAAGCCCGCCATTGAGTTTGATAATCGCCAGTCTATCCCACGCCTCCTGCGGTGCCGGACCAGGCGGCAAATCCTCGTATCGGGGCAGTTGGGAGACGGGGCTTATTTCTTTCTCCAACCAAAAACCGTCATCACCTGCCTGGACTTTTTTCACCGCCTCCAAAAATGCGGCAATGGCAGCCTCTGATTGGCCGGCAGCGCGCATTTTAGCTGCAATCTGTTTCAATACATCCATGAATGAGCGGTTGAATTCGGCGCCCTGTTACATCCGTCAACACTTTGCACGGGGGAAATAGTGGCATAAAGGCATGCGTCCGCAAAGTCTGAAGCTGGCGCGAGGTGGAAAGCCGCCTGACTTTTGGTAACAGATCCCTGCGATTTTCTCCTACCCCTTCCCAAGCCGGTGCGGTTATTATGCGCGTCGCACATGGATTTTGCGGCTGTAGTCTTATATTTGCTGATTTATTATATCCGCCCGCAGGAATGGTCCGGGTTTTTGTCCTCCCTGCGGCCGGTGACGGCCGTCATGATTTTTGCCATCGCCTCCCTGTTTCTGCGGGAGCGCGGCGTCCAATGGCGGTCCCTGCTGCGAAGCCCGCAGGACTGGTTGATGCTGTTGTATTTCATATACATCACCATTTTTGTTTATTCAGACAGTGAGAATTACAAGCTGGCCCGGAATCTTTTTATCATTTACTTCGTGCTGGTGCTGGTGTTGACAGATTTGGACCGGCTGCGACGATTTTTATATTGGTGGGCAGCATGCATAGGCTTGGTGGTTGCTCTTGCGCTGGCGAGCCAGATTGGCATAGATCCTTTGGAGGCAAAATATTACACGATGTATGCCTGCAAAGGGCGGTTGGCGCTGCCGCTTTCCATCTTCAACAATCCCAACGCTCTAGGACATAGTGTGGTGCCGCTGTTGGGAATGGTGTATTTCTTTTTGATTTGGCGGCGTCCCATCTTTGTTAAGGAAGTCGGCTTTTTGGCCATCGCTCTGCCGTTGGTCTGCCTGTATCTTACACTAAGCAAAGGTGCATTTTTGGCAGCGTTTGTGGCTATTGTGGCCGGCCTCACCGTGGGCCGTCCCAAGGTGGTGCAAATCTTGGTTTTGGCGCTGGCGCTCACTGCAGGATGGGCCGGTCTGCAAAAGCTGCCGCGTATGGAGGAGCTGCGTGTGCCGCGACAGGAAGAAGGCATCCGTGGACGGCTCATGGCGTGGCAATTCGGACTCGAAAAATTGCAAAACGACCGTTATGGGGTTGGTTTGTTTGAGTTTGGCAAGGCTTTCCAGCGCCGATACGGTTATTTCAAAGCTCCTCACAGTTCTTATGTGGAAGCCGGTGCGGAACAGGGATGGGTAGGTTTGATGTTTTTCGTTGGGGTGTTGTACGCCTGTTTTCGATCCCTGTTGACGCTCCGCATCAATGACCCCGAGGAAGAACGTTTGCGGCGAGTGCTTCTGGTTTTGTTGGTCAGTTATGCAGCTTCTTCGTGGATGATTGGATGGGCCTATAAAAATGTTTTTTTTCTGGTGGTGGCCTGTGTTTCCGCTTTTCATCGGCACCTGCGGAATCGCATTTTGCAGGAACAGGAGTTGGCGGAAATTCAACAGGGGGGCCAGACAGCGCCCGGCGGTTTGTTACCTGCGCCGGTTATTCCACGGAATCCACCGTTGCCAGCACCGGCAATGGCTGCGGCGTCTGCCACGGGAAATGTGCAACCTGCGATGCGTGTGGCAACCGGTTTGGAAGCCCTGGCCATGGCCCCTGCCCCGCCCCCAAGCACACCACCGCCCGCTCCGAAGGCCCTGCCAAAATTTTGGTACCGTCTGGGTCTGCTGGATGTTGTCTTGATTTGGTTGTCCACGTACGCTGTCGTTAAAATATGGACACTCGCCTTGCAGCGAATGTGAAAGATTCTCTTTCCGGCACCTCGCCGCCCATTGTGCAATCCTGAGGTCTATGCAAGACGGGCTGGCCATGGTGGTCTTCTGGTGTGCGGTTTTGATGTTGGGATTTACCTTTGCCGGTTATCCGCTGCTGATGAATTTTTTGGGGCGTCTAAAATCCAAACCGAACCCGTTGCCGACACCTTCCAGATGGCCCAAGGTGGACTGTGTCCTTGTCGTCCACAATGAAGCGGCGCGAATTGGAACGCGGATTGAAAATTTGCTCTCCTCGGATTATCCTCCCGAGCGTCTTCATTTAATTGTCGTTTGCGATAGCTGCACGGACGAGACCGCGCACATTGCACGCAAGGTTGGTGGAATAAGAACCACCGTTGTGGAACAAACGACACGCCAGGGCAAAGCTGCCGGGCTGAATGCAGGCCTGGCTGTGGCAAATGGCGAGTTTGTGGTGTTTGCCGATGCTCGCCAACAATTTGCACCAGACGCCGTCACCCGCCTGGTTCAACACCTGCTTCAGCCTGGAGTGGGGGCTGTTTCCGGCAATTACTCATTGCTGCCTCCGGCGGACAATGTAGGAAGCGGAGTGGATGTTTACTGGCGCATCGAAAAAATGTTGCGCCAGGCCGAGAGTCGCTGGGATTCGACCATTGGCTGCACGGGGGCCATCTATGCCATTCGATGTGGGTTGTTTGAGCCGATTCCGCCTGACACCATTTTGGATGATGTTGTCATTCCCATGCAGATAGCCGTCCGAGGGTGGCGGGTGGATTTTGCCGAGGAAGCCAAAGCTTGGGAGAGCATGCCGGTGGTTGCAGGACGGGAGTTTCACCGCAAACGCCGCACTTTGGCGGGTAATTATCAGATGCTTTTCCGATACACGCGGTGGCTTCTACCCTGGCAAAACCGCCTGTGGTGGGAACTAATCTGCCACAAATATCTGCGGTTGGTTGCGCCAGGGGCTTTACTGGCACTTTTCATGTCCAATCTTTGGCTGGCACGCGGCTCAACGTTTTATGCCGCTACTATGGGCGGCCAACTTGTGTTCTACTGCCTGGCAATTCTAGGCATTCTGTTTCCGAAATGGCGGACAAAGCTTTTGACCCTCCCTGCCGGTTTTGTTTTTCTCAACACGACCACCTTGGCGGGTTTCTGGTATTACCTCCGGCAAGGCGGCCGCGGCGGATGGGGCTCTCATCCGCCAACACAACCGCATGTTCAAAGCGCTGGATAAATGGGGTTGGGCGTATTTGCGACATCCGTCCCCTGCTCCGGTGACGGGAACGCGGCATTTATTGCTGTGCATCTGTGACCATTTTGAGCTGCGGCATGGCACCGATGAGGCGGGCGCGCTGCAACGATTGCATGACTGGGAGTCTTTTTATGCGAAAAGCATTGAATCCTTCTCTGATCATGACGGCATCCGGCCCCGTCACACCTTCTTTTTTCCCATAGAACAACACGACGCTGAGCTAATCGAACGTCTCAGCAAGCTGTGCCGTCAAACGGGCGCAGAACTTGAAATCCATTTGCACCATGACAACGATACTGCCGATGGTTTGCGGGAAAAGCTTTATGCCGGCGTAGCTTCCCTGCGTCACCATGGTTGGCTGACGCAAGATAAAACCCAAACGTGTCGTTTTGGGTTTATTCATGGGGATTGGGCATTGGATCATTCCCACCCTGAAGGACGCCATTGCGGTGTGGTGGATGAATTGGCTGTTCTTCGGGAATGTGGTTGCTACGGTGATTTTACCATGCCCTCGGCTCCCAGTTGCACACAATGCCGGACCATCAATCAAATCTACTATGCCTCAAGCAATGGGCGGCCTCGGGCCTTTGATGTTGGTGAACCCGTGCAAGCAGGGTCCGGTGCCACGGACCGCCCACGGGCCGGAGAACTTTTGCTTGTCCAAGGCCCGTTGGGATTAAACTGGACGTGGCGAAAATGGGGGGTCCTGCCCCGATTGGAAAACGGTGATTTAACTGGTGCCAACCCGCCCCAGATGCATCGGTTGCAAGTATGGGAACGCCTGTGGATTCATGTTCGGGGACGTCCTGAGTGGGGAATTGTAAAATTGCACACGCATGGGGGCATCCCACAAAATTATCGGATGTTGCTAGGTGAACCCATGCGCGCCTTCCGCGAACAACTCCACAAGCGTGCCGAAGAAGGGGCCTGGCAACTCCACTACGTAACCGCCCGCGAATTGGTCAACATCATCCACGCGGCTGAAGCGGGCTGTACCGGCAATCCGGGACTCTACCGGAATTTCCGCTATCCCCCTCCCCAAGCACTGTCATGAAAGTCCTTTTCATTTCCAATCTGTATCCTGACCAAGCCGAGCCTGGACGCGGCCTGCCTAATGCGCGGTTGGTGCGACGGCTGGCAAAACATTGTGAAATTCGGGTCATTGCTCCTCGACCAGTGCTGCCGTTCATGCCTTCGCGTCGTCGTCGTCCTCTACCCGATGATGAGGAAGTGCATCCTCAATTTCCGTCGGCGTGGTACTTGCCCAAAATTGGCAGCCGATGGAATCCGTGGTTGATGCGCCGGAGTCTGGAGCCAGTTATCCAACGTTTACGTGGGCGCTGGCCATTTGAATTAGTTGTATCGGCGTGGCTTTACCCTGATGCCTGCGCGGCACAACCGATTGCCGCTTCCTATGCAACGCCACTCATTGCCATCGCTCAGGGGAGCGACGTTCATCAATACCTTCAACATCCCATTCGCCGACGGCTAATGCAGCTACACCTCAGCCGTTGCCGTTACTTGGTTGCGCGCAGCAAAAACCTTGCACAGACCTTGGAGCAGGCGGGGTTTGATCCGGCACGATTACGGGTGATTTACAATGGGGTGGACACAACCATTTTTCACCCCGGAGATTCTCGGGCTGCCAGGCAACGGTTGTCACTTACGCAAGATGCGCACATCCTTCTGTGGGTCGGGAATCTGTTGCCGGTAAAAAATCCATTGCTTGCTGTTGAGGCCGCACGTTTAATTCAGCGCCGTCATACGGATCCTTTTTATCTGGTGATGCTTGGGGACGGTCCGCTGGGGCCGCAGGTCGCCGAGCGTGCCCGACAATGGCGGGTGCCTCTTATTTTGGCGGGTCGCCGCTCGGAAAAAGATACCGCTGACTTCATGCGCGCCGCCGATGCGCTGTGCCTTACAAGCCATGCCGAAGGAACGCCAAATGTTGTTTTGGAAGCTCTGGCCTGTGGATTGCCTGTCGCTGCGACGGCGGTGGGAGGTCTTCCTGAAATTGTCCAAGTTCCCGTTGCCGGTCAACTCGTTCCTCCTGCTGATGCTCCAGCACTGGCGGAGGCCGTCCTCAAGCTTTGGGGGGAAAAACATTCTCCGGAAGTAATAGCTGAAACGGTGCAATCCTTCTCTTGGGAGAGAACCGTGGAAAAATATCTGGCCATCTTTTCCGAAGTCATGGTTGGGAGGACAGCAGCTTCGTAGCTGGATTATCAAGGCGGCAAAAATTCAACTTCATACGCAAGTTGAAGATTTGGGGAATCACTTGACCCTCGGACTCATCGGATTCAATATAAAGTCGTGCGTAGTCACAAATTTGCCCCCTTGGGACTGGCTTTATGGATTGCGCTAATCGCCAGTCTTTCCGCTGCCGACCCGGAAAAGTCCGTGGTGCAGATTTTCACCTTCAGCCAACAACCCGATTGGAGTGCTCCTTGGCGCATGGAGGGGCTCAGGCGCGGAAGTGGAAGCGGGTTTGTCGTCAAAGGCAAACGCATCATGACCAATGCGCATGTGGTGAGTTGGGCGCGGCAAATTCTGGTGCGGCGTTATCAAGACCCCCGTCCGTTTCTAGCACGGGTGGCCTTCATCGGCCATGACTGCGACATTGCCTTGCTCGAGGTGGAAGACGAGCGATTCTTCGCAGGCTTGGATCCATTGGAATTGGGCGATTTGCCGAAAGTGCGCTCGACTGTGGTGACTTACGGCTACCCGGCGGGAGGCGAGCAAATTTCATATACACGCGGTGTGGTTTCGCGCATTGAAATTCAAACTTATGTGCACATCGCCAATCGCTCACTGCTGGCCGTGCAAACTGATGCCGCCATCAACCCCGGCAACAGCGGTGGGCCGGTTATCCAAGACGACAAGGTGGTTGGGGTGGCCTTCATGGGGGCGCAAGGTTTGGAAAACACGGGATTTTTTATTCCACCAAACATCATTCGCCATTTTCTCAAAGACATAGAGGATGGCCGGTATGATGGATTTCCCTCTCCCGGCGTGCGGATTACCCCGCTTCATAACTTCGCCTATCGGCAGTATCTTCAGCTCCCCCTGAACGAATTGGGCGCACGCATTGATGGCATCCAAGCTCAAGAGGAAAGCGAGCGTCTGCTATTTGAGGATGACGTGCTGCTCCAAGCTGGCCCTTATCCCGTTGGCAGTGACGGAACAATTCTTTACGAAGGCAACCGTGTTCATGTCATGGCCGCCTTTCATGAAATACAAAATGGCGAGAGCATTCGCCTGAAAATTTGGCGGAAGGGGAAGGAAGTGGAAGTGGCTTTGCCGTTGTATGTGCAGAAACGCGACATTGCTGCCGGCAATCAATACGATGTATTGCCCCGATACTTCATTCACGGTGGGCTGGTGTTTACTCCGCTAAGTTTGGATTACTTGAAGACTTTTGGTCGCAACTGGTCGGACGAAGTGGGGGCAGAAATGGCTTATGAACTGTTTTACCGTCGTCACGAGCTGCCCAACACGGTGCGCCCGGAGCCGGTGGTGCTTGCGGTTGTGTTGGCAGACCCGGCCAATGCAAGTTTCAACGTCAAGGGCGGCGTCATGGTGGACCGTATCAATGGTGTCCGCATCGAAAAGCTGGAGGATGTCATCAGCGCCTTTGAGAAGGTTAAAACAGGCCAACATTTAATCGAATTCTTACCAAAAGGCACCTTTGAATGCCTCGACGCGGAAGCCGCCGTCCAAGCAGCTCCCCGTGTGCTCAAAAATTACGGCATCCCTGAAGACCGTCGCTTATGATTTCTCCAAGACTTTTTTTGTTTTTAACAACCGCGATTCTCTTTTGGGAGGTGGCGTCGCCAGTCACGCATGCGGCCACCTCATTAAATCAGTCGCGTTGGGAACAGGCCATCATCAACATCGAGTCCACGCGGGTGGTCTATGATTCCATGCAACCATGGATAAAACGCCCCCGGACTTATTTAAAGACTGGCGTGGTCATTGCCCCGCGTGAGATCCTGACCGCAGCAGAAGACTTGCAGGATCGTACGCTTGTGCGCGTACAAAAAATGGGGCGCGGGCAATTCTACGAAGCGGAAGTCGTCTGGTTGGATTATCATGCCAATCTGGCTATCCTAACCGTCAAAGACGATGCCTTCTGGAAAGGGTTGCAACCCGTCCCTCTCCTCCGAGGCGCCCCTTCGCGGGATGATTTGCGCGTGGCGCGCTGGCTCAACGCCAATTTGGAAATCCGACGCGTTGAGTTCAGTCAGTACACCATGGATGATTCGCGACTCAGTCCAATCCCGGCTCTGTATTTGGAATTCGATTCTGAGATGAAAAGCATCGGAGGTTCGGCCCCCCTCATCTCGGGTGGAAAACTGGCAGGCATCACCTGCCAACAAGTGGACAATCACGTGCGGGCTTTAACGGCCACTTTCATCAGTAGCGTGCTTGAGGAACGCAAAAAGGGAAACTATCGAGGGCTGGGATTTTTTCCGTTCTATTGGCAGCCCACACCAAATACGGCTTCGCACAAATATCTCAAGTTGCCGGGCGAACCACGGGGCGTGGCGGTTATCTTTGTACCTGAATTGCCGGTGGTCGAGGAGAACCTCAAACCCATGGACATCATCCTGCAAGTGGATGGTTTTGATATTGACCCTCAAGGCCGTTACCTCGATCCAGATTACGGTCAGCAAATCCTGGAAAACCTTTCCATCCGCGGCAAATTTGCGGGTGACATCGTGCGTTTCACCGTTTGGCGTGATGGGGCCATCCGCGTCGTCAACTACCGCCTGCCCCGATTCGATTATCATCTACGATTGCTTCCGGACCATGTATTTGATCGCGAGCCGGAGTATCTGATTGCAGGCGGGCTGGTCATGGTTCCGTTGAACAAACCGTTTCTTCGGTCATGGGGCGATGATTGGAAACGGCGCGCGCCGTTTCGGTTGGTGTACTATGACAACGAATTTCCCACACCAGACCGTCCATCCTTGGTGGTCATGTCTTTTGTGCTTCCCGACGCTTATAATCTCGGCTATCAGGACCTCAGGGCTTTGGCTGTGGAAAAGGTGAATGGAAAAGTCGTCCGCAATCTCCGCGAGGTCAAAGAGGCGCTGTCATCACCGCAAAAGGGATACCATATTATAGAATTTGTGCGCAGCGACACCATCCGCCGAATTGTTTTGGACGCCAGCCAGATGGAAACCGCCAACGCACGCATTTTGAAGCGATATGGCATTCCCAAGGCGGAAAGCCTCTCTTCGCCTTAAGCGCCACTATCTTTTTGCGATTCAGGGTCTCAAGGAATTAATGCGTTTCACCATTAACGTGGAGGGATTACGCGACGGTATTCGTCCTGCACCAATCCAATGCGCTCAAAAGGAATGGGTTGAAAGGAGGGCAATTCCCGCTTCAAGAGGGCATCTCGAGTCATTGCAAAATTTCCTGTTGAGGGCTGTTGGAAGCCGAGGTTGAGCGGAGCTTGTGGAGAACCGACAAGGTCACGAAATCCCTTCAGATTTTTTGATGTTACAATGTTGCTTGCCCCACGGGTATTGACCGCCAAATTCTCCGCAATATCCAGGCGATCCAAAATCTTTTTTACGTTTCCATCAAAATCGCAGAGCCGTTTGGTGCAATCTATAAAAACATTCCAGCGGATAACATTTCCCAAAGGCCATTGAGGCTCCTCCTGCATGATTCTTGCCAGGCGCGGATAGCGTTCACTCCACGGCGGCTGGGTATAATTTAATTTTTGGGCCTTGGCCTCCAAGTGCCAGCTTGGATCAGAAGGGTTGTTCCATTGTCTCCAAGTAGTGCCACGAGAATCCAGGTGCAGGCCGATGGGACAATCCACGACAAGGTTGTTCAAGACATTATTATCCCGTCCGCCGCCAATCATGATGGCACGCCCGGCCCGCCAAAAGATGTTTCCTTCGATGGTGTCGCCGCAGTCGCAATCATCCAAGTACACACCCATGGTATTGACATGCCCTTCATCGCCGGCTCCCAAACTGTGAATGAAATTGTATCGCAAAATATTGCCCTGGCTCGTCCAATCCCTTCCGGTGTAAAACGCTCCTGCATCGCCGGTTTCCATGACCACCCGATAGACTTCATTCAGTTCAAACAAATGCTCATTCCCACCGTACAAGACGGCATTATGAGGGGCATCATGGATGCGGTTGTTTCGTGCAATTTGGCCGCAACCATTGGCACCGATGCCGGGAGCATACGTGCGGTAAAACAATCCATAGTGGTGAATGTGATTATTGAAGGCCACGTTGCCCGCCGGAACCAATTGCAATCGGTCCCCGCCGTTCAAGTTGATGCCTGTACGCCCCAGGTTGAACAAATCACAAGAGCGCACCATATTTCTGAGGCCGTTAATAGAAATGCCGCTTCCACCCAGGTTTGCCACCCGGCAGCCGGCCAACTCCACCTGTTCGGTATTTTGCAAAATCACGCCATCCCCATGACTGTATTCGAAGGCCAGACCGATAATGCGTATATGACGTGCATCCTTGATTTGCAACAAAGGTTGCGACAGCGTGGCCAAGACCACCTCGGCTTTGGGCCATCCCGCCGGCGGTAACAAATACAGTTTTTTATTTGGACGGTCCAAATACCACTCACCGGCCTTATCCAACTCTTCTAAAAGATTGAGTGCATAGAAACGACGTTTGGCTGCGCCCCATGTGCCGGCGGCAATACCATATTGATGAGGAGCAGCAAGCTTTATCACCTTGGCTGTGGAGTCATAACTGTCCATCTTCAAAACTTCATCGAACCAGTCATGTGTCCAATAGCCCAGCAACCACACTCCCTCAGTTGTTTTCCACCGGTTGGGTCTGGGATTATCGAAGACAAAGGTCCCAGGGTGCAATTTGCGCAAAGCAGGATCAGCCGCGTCTGCTTTGGGAAGCCCGGTATCCACCGCTTTGGAAAACTCGGCCCAGCCACCGTTGGTGGAATCTGCGTTGGGCCATCGCGCGAGAGTCATCGGTTGGCCGTTAACATACAACCATGGAGCGGGCGGCGTCCCGCGAAAGCCTGGCTTCCATTCTGCAAAGGGAGCAGGGACAAGACCCGACAAATCGGAGACCAACACCCGCTGCCTTACCTCAGGCAGGAGACGATTAAGCACTGCAGTATCTGTCACCGGTTTGAAATCACCCGGCCGCAAAGTTAAGCCCCCTTGAAGTCGCGCTGCTCCAGGACGCTCGGCCCTATAAATTACCGGAGCTGTTGGAGTGCCACTGTCCTCGGCATTTAATTCCCATGTTTTATCCAGAGCATAAACGCCGGCCCGTACCCTTACTTCCACTTGTATATCACGTCCTAACGTGCCGGCCTTGCGAGCAGCTCGCAGGGCATCTCGAGCTTGAATCAACGTTTGAAAGGGCCGCCCAGCACTGCCGTTTCCGCCGGGCGCAGCGTCGGGTGCAACGAAGTACTGCCGCTCAGCCGCGCACCCTAAAAAGACAAACATCCCCGTACAAAAGAAAGCTGCGCACCGCGCGAAAAGACAAACGTATTTCATGACCCGGAGGATTGTGAAACATGCTCCGGCTGTCAATGAAAGAGGAAGCGCATGTTTTATCCGTTGGATTCTGACCAGCCATCTTCAACCTAGTTTTCAACTTTGGTACAACAAGCCTTCGCTGAATCATGCAGCCCCTTGATTTTGCCCACCATGCAGCCGCCGCTCCAATTCGGTGAACTCCTGACTTAACTCTTGCCAAGATTTCCGCGGGGGACGGGGGCCTTTGACCCATTCGACTTGGCGTCCACGCCAAATCGAGTAGATGGCAGGCACGATTTCCAAGGTAAGAATGGTGGAGGTAATCAAACCACCCACCATGGGAGCGGCAATTCGTTGAATGGCCTCAGCCCCGGCACCAGTGGCCCACAGGGCGGGCACCAATCCCATGGTAATCATGGCAACAGTCATGAGTTTGGGGCGCACGCGTTGGACGGCACCGTACGTGATAGCTTCAAACAAGTCATGTTGAGTCCGCATGCGGCCTGCCGCCTGATAGAGATGAAAGGCTTCGTCGAGATAAATAATCATGACGGTGCCCGTTTGTGCAGCCAATCCTGCTAAAGCAATTATTCCCACCCATACGGCGATGCTAAGCTGGTAATCCAAAATATACAGTATCCAGATGCTGCCCGTCATGGCGAAGGGAATTGACAGGAGGATGATGAAGGTTTCCGGGAGGCTCTTGAAGTTCAGATACAGCAATACAAAAATCAACAGCAAGGTGATGGGCACCACAATTTTTAGGCGCTCTTTGACACGCAGCATGTGCTCATATTGGCCGGTCCATTCCAGGCGATATCCCGGCGGCAGATGCCCGGCCATTTCAATTTTTTCACGCACTGCCTGCCGAGCACGCGCCACGTAGCCGCCGATGTCACGATCCGTTAAGTCCACATAAACCCACCCGGTCAGCATGCCGTCTTCATTTTTAATAAGGGGAGGTCCCATGCTTGTGCGTATTTCCACCAATTCACCCAACGGCACCTGCGCTATGGAACGCGCACCACCGCCTCCCCCCGACATTCCTCCATTCATGGAATCCGCAGCGGTAAGGGAAGCTGTCGGCAATGCCACCGGCACCAAAACCTCTTTGAGTTTTTCAGGTTCATCGCGCAATTCACGACTGTAACGCAAGTTGATGGAGTAGCGTTCACGTCCTTCGATGGTCCGGTCCACGGCCATGCCGCCGATGGCAGTTTCAACGATCATCCATACGTCTTCGACATTAAGCCCATACCGAGCCATTGCCGCACGATTGGGAATCAAATCCAAATACAGACCACCGGCAGTGCGTTCGGCATAGGCGCTGCGGGTGCCGGGTACTTCGCGCATGACTGCCTCCAATCTTTCTCCAATTCGGCTAATGACTTCCAAATCCGGCCCATAAATTTTAATCCCCACCGGTGTGCGTATTCCGGTGGACAACATGTCAATTCGTGCTTTGATGGGCATGGTCCAGGCATTCACCAAGCCCGGCAGGTGGAGCGCCTCATCCATCTCCGCAACCAACTCATCCCAAGTTAAAGACCGCTCCTCCGGCCAAAAGCGATGAAGAAGGGGCTTCATCCAATCCGGCGCCCAACCGGAGTGCCACCTTTTTTGAGGAACCTTGCGCCATTGCTCTTGGGGTTTGAGCTGCACTACGGTCTCAAACATTTCCAGCGGGGCCGGGTCGGTGGCTGTCTCCGCTTTTCCAGCTTTGCCATGCACGGTCCACACCTCGGGAAATTGTTTCAAAATGCGGTCTTGAATCTGCATGAGTCTGATGGCTTCCGTCATTGAAATCGTGGGCAAGGTGGTGGGCATGTAGAGGATTGTACCTTCGTTCAGTGGCGGCATGAATTCGGAGCCCAGCCGTTTGTACACCGGCACACTGGAGACCACCGCCGCCAATGCAATCAAAATGGACAACACGCGCCGCCGCATCAGGGCGCTGACCCAAGGGTAATAAAGCCGATGCAATAACCGGCTGATGGGATGACGGTACTCGGGAATCACTTTGGCTCCGGTCATTAACACAATAAGAGCCGGTCCCAAGGTCAACGACAAGAAGGCCGCCCACGCCATTGTGAAAGTCTTCGTATAGGCCAGGGGCTTGAACAACCGTCCTTCCTGCCCTTCCAAAGCAAACACCGGCAAGAAGCTGACGGTGATGATTAACAGCGCAAAGAACAGCGGTTTGCCCAATTGTTTACAGGCTCCGATAATGATTTCTTGTTTTTGGCGGCGTGTAAGACCAGCCGGAGCGTGTTCCAGCTTTTTGTGGACATTTTCGACCATCACGACCGCTTCGTCACACAAGGCGCCAATAGAAATGGCGATTCCAGCGAGCGACATGATGTTGGCGGTCAATCCCATGAAATACATGGGAATGAATGCCAATGCCACGGCGATGGGCAATGTGACGATGGCCCGCGCCGCCCCCCCTACATCGAGAAGAAAAATAATGACAATCAAAGACACGATGATGCTTTCCTCCAAAATCGTCCGCTTCAATGTTTCAATAGCGCGACGGATTAAATCTGAGCGGTCATAGGTCGTCACAATCTCCACCCCTTCAGGTAGTGACGGTTTGATTTCCTCCAAACGTTGTTTCACGCGCTCGATGACCTGCAACACGTTCTGTCCATGACGTACCACGATGATGCCTCCAACCACCTCCCCTTCTCCGTTGAGGTCCCCTGCTCCGCGGCGCATCTCAGGCCCCAACGTGATGTTGGCTGCAACGTCCCGCAATAAAATGGGGTTGCCGCGAGCATCGGAGCCCACCACAACCAAACGCAAATCTTCCAGGTTTTGTATATACCCCCTGCCACGCACCAAATAAGTTGTTCCATGCCGCTCCAGCTCACGCCCGCCCACATCATTGTTAGCGGCGCGGATGGCGGCTACTAATCGGTCCAGAGGCAAGTTGTAGGCGAGCAAGCGAGCGGGGTCCAACTCCACTTGATACTGTTTTTCATATCCGCCAAACACCGCCACTTCAGCAACACCCTCGATGCTCTGGAGCCAATAACGCAGGTGCCAATCCTGAAAACTGCGCAAAGCCGCAGCGTCATGTTTTCCTTTACGGTCCACCAAAGCATATTGGAATCCCCACCCCACGCCGGATGCATCGGGTCCCAGGGACGGAGTGACGCCTGGAGGCAGATTTCCCGACAATCCCTGCAAATATTCAATCACCCGCGAGCGCGCCCAATAAATGTCGGTGCCGTCATCAAACACCACGTACACAAAGGAATAGCCGAAGAAGGAGTAGCCACGCACCACCTTCACTCTCGGCGCACTGATCAGTCGGGTAACAATTGGGTAGGTAATCTGGTCTTCCACCAAATTTGGACTACGCCCTTCCCACGATGTGTAAACAATGACCTGAGTGTCGGACAAATCCGGGATGGCATCCAAAGGTGTGTTTTTCACACAATACCATCCGCCGGCAAACAGCGCGCCCACCAACAGAAAAACCATGAATTTATTGCGGGCGCTCCATTCGATAATGCGCTCGATGACCGATTCCTTTCGGCCACTACCACTGCCGGGTAAAGCTGAGTCCGAATATTGGGTATTCATCGTCATTCTTGACGTGTTTGTGGCTTTGTCCAAGCCATGAATTCCATTTGTCAGTGCTTGTGAGAAGGGGCATTCGTGGCGGATTGCACCCCGTGGTCATGCCCGGCCGTCATCCCGGATACAGCAGATTTCAACTGGCTTTCCGAATCAATGAGGAAAAGTGCCCGCGTAACGACATGTTCACCGGCACGAAGTCCGCTTTGAATCTCCCAATAATCATCCGTTCGAACTCCTACCTTGACCTCGCGGGGTTCCAAGTGTCCATCGGCGCGGTCCAAAAAGACTATCTGTCGCATGCCGGTGTCCAACACCGCACTGGCCGGAGCCACCAAGCGGCGCCCTAAAGGCACTTCCACTTGAATCTGCGCCCACATTCCCGGTCGGAGACGATGCTCGGGATTATCCATCTCCACGCGTGCCTCGCCGCGCCGGCTCTGGGGGTCAATGTGCGGATACAAAAATGAAATTGTGTTGGTGAATACCACCCCTGGAAAGGCCGGAAAGGCAATTCGCACCGCCATGCCTGTGCGCAGCAACGGCCAGTCCTTTTCCCAAACGCTGACCCGGAGCCAAATCCGGTGCAAATCGGCAATCTCATACAAAGTTTCTCCCGCCATGAAGGACTTGCCCTCCACCGCTGTCCTGCTCAAAACGTGGCCGTTGAAAGGAGCGCGAATCAACGTTTCATCGCCGATCACTCCACGCTCCTCAATTGCTTTGATTTCTTCCGGAGCAATTTGCCAAAGCTCCAAACGTTTCCGTGCTGATTGGGCCAAGCGCTCCGCTGCTGCCCGGCCCACACTCCCAACCGTATTGGTCAGGGCCTGCCGCAAGTTGCCCAGGGCAAGCAGATACTCGTTTTCACCGGCCAACAACTCGGGACTGTAAACGCGAAACAGCGGCTGACCCGCTTGGACATCCTGCCCTGTGTAATTCACATAAACTTCCTTGACCCAACCGCCAAATCGGGGTGCTACTCGTGCATACCGCGTTTCATCATGCTCAACTACCGCCGTTCCCCAAAGGTCTCTTCGCAAGTCACGCTCCTCTACTGTTGATGTTTGCAAGCCAATAGCTTGCCGGCGTTCCGGGGCCACGTGAACCATTTCCCTTCCCGCAGGCAGAGCCGGTGTCGTCGCTGCTGCGGCAAATTCCGCGGCCTTCTTTTCGTCCGTCAACAACAGTTTCATGCCGCAAACAGGGCAATCACCCGGTTGATCGCTGATGGAACCCTCGCATTTCATCGGACAGTAATATTGTCCAGGCTTGGGCAGGTAGGGTTTTTCTGATGTCTTGGGGGTTGTCTCCTGGCCCGATTTGATGGGCACCAGCTTCATGTTACAAATGGGGCAATCGCCGGGTTTGTCACTGACATAAGTGGGATGCATCGGACAATGGTATTTTTGCCCGCCGCCCCCTTCGTTTTCTTTACGGCACGCCGTTAACACGAGGAGTCCCGTAAGCATCAAAGTTAGGTAAAGAATGGATTTCATAGGGTGAATAAGTTATTTGTTTTTATCCTTTGTCTCCTTCACATCGGGCCTTTGTGGCGCCCCCTCCGGCAGCCGCCCGGCCAACAACACTGACAACTCTGCCAACGCCAGCTCACGCTGAGTCCGTGCATTCACGGCTGCCAACTGAAACTCCAACAACGTGCGCTGAGCCTCCACTAAATTAAAGTAGTCAATCTTGCCGGCACGGTAATTTTCCCGGCCCACTTCGAATGACAGCCGTGCTTTGGGAATCAGTTGCTGTTCATACAAGTCCAGCATGCGCACTGCTTCCCGTACCATGAACAAACGATCCGCCACCTCCACGACCAGTTGGATTTGCTCACTGGCCAGACGCGCCCCGGCCGCCTGTCGTCGTGCTTGGGCGGCCGCAATTTCAGCAGCAATCTTGTCTTTCCACAAAGGAAGGGTAATTCCCGCCTGCGGGGAGGTCATGAGCGGAGAGGCATAAGCGTTAACTTCCAGACCAAGACTGAAATCCGGCACTCGTCCTTTTCGGGCCAAGGCCACTGCGGCCTCGGCCTGCCGTATTTCTGCCGCCATTGCTCGCAAACGAGGATTGCGCGCCTCTGCCTCTTGCAGCAATTTTTCCCCTGACCAATCCAAAGAGGTCGTTTGAAAGCGAGATGGCAACGGAGGCGCCTCCTCATATGCCCGCAACCCCAGCGCTACCTTGAACTGAGTCAATAATGGTTCCTGCGAGTCCTCCAAGTTGGCAATCTCCGTTTCCAAACGGTGACGCTCGATTTGCGCACGCAGGACATCCTGCATCGTCACTTTTCCCACTTGGTGTTGCTGCTGTGCCAGCGCCTCCGTGTCGGCCACCCACTTCAACATTTCCCGCATGACTGCAATCCGCTCGCGCAAAAAATAAAGCTGGTAATAGGCCTTGCGCACTGCGTAAGCCGACTCTAAGACTTCCGATTGAAAGGCATGGTAACGCACATCCCCCTCCGCAACGGCCATTGCCGTCTCCGCGCGTAACTTTCCAGGCCCCGGAAAATCCATCATCAATCCAGGCATCAACGCCATCAAAGCGCCTGCCACATCGCTCTGAAATGTCAGTCGCGGATCCGGCAATGAACGTGCAACGGTGATTTTTTCAACCGCAGCTACCCACTCGTAATAGGCCGCTTCAACCCGAGGATGATTCAATACGCCGTATAGAACGAAATCCGCCAGTGAAGCATTAGTGGTGAGGGCTGGAAGTGTTGGCTGGAGGTCTCCCGGGCGAAATTGATCGCGCACGGCTGCCACCTCTTTTCGTGCAATCCTCTCCTGGGGGACAGTGCGACCTAAACAACCGGTCAAAGCGACCACGGTCACCAAGTGCACTGCCACATTGACAATGCACTTTATGAAACGTTTCCTTGGTGGACTAATCGCGCAAGTATTCGTTCTGATTAGTCTCTGCCAATAAGCAGCATATTTAAAAACACCCATAATTGTCGTTCCTCAACATTGAATCTCTCAAGACAATCCGCCTCTGTACATTAAAAGGAGGAGACATCGGAGCCGCAGCTCCGACAAGAGAAAATACGCCGTGAGATGCGCCCATCAGGGCACACTTCAGGCGTGGGAGGTCATTTCAAATGAGGAACGAACAATCCCGTTGATAAATCGCCACTGAATTGGCGCACGGGAGAGCTTCATGCAAGGAAGGCAGAAATTCTGCAAAGGACCAAAAATGACGCGGCAGGGCGGTGGAATAAACTACAGTAAGCCCGACAAAATCGCGCTCTGCCGGCGCGGCCGGCAAACCCATTGGGGCGGGCTGGGTGTCAGAGGGGGGCGTTGCCGGCTCCACACAGCATTGGCAGGATGCTCCGCAAGCACAGCTATCCACCGCGGCTGCATCCGCAGCAACGCAAACCGCCGCCTTTGAGGTTGCCACGCCCAGCGCCATGGCCAGGCTGAGCATCCATACCCCAATGAATTTGGCAGCGGTCCTTAACATGCTTTTATCGGAAAGCAGTAAACTGCTTATTTCGCTTTTTTCTTCTGGGCGGCTTCAAGTTTCTTCATGTATTTGGCAGGATCCTTCTTGAAATCCTTTTCACAACCCTTGCAACACAACTTGATTTCCTGCCCTTCATGCACAAACACGTATGGCTTGCCCATGCTGCCCAATTTTTCATCACTGACGAGGCAGGTTTCCAAAGGATACGCTTTGGGTTTGCCATTCTGCTTTTCAGCGGCCACTAACATCAATGCACCCGATGCCCACAAAATGGCCACTCCGAGAACCAAAGTTCTTTTGATGATGTTTTGCATGGCTTCTTATATTATCATTTTAGCACACGTTACAATTTCATCTATTTGGATGCCACCTGCAACTCCTTTGTTCAAATTTTTTCAAAACCAAGGCCGACAGAAAATTAAACCGGACTTGGCATCCATTAGATGCCACGTCCGGTTTGATAAAAAGTTAGCCGTTTTTTCAGTCTAATCTCGTCGTATGATATCCACGAGTTGGTGGTGGTGGTTGTAGAGGCGGAGTTCCAAGGGTAGGTGGCCCGGCAGGGCGTGCGTCGCACAACCCAAGCACGGATCATACGCCCGAAACGCCATCTCCACCTTGTTCAAC